>OGJD01000561.1_pt1 | contig 30746 bp, 27 predicted proteins | sample 1571971 | NCBI WGS metagenome assembly OGJD01 (sample SAMEA2582117, study PRJEB24529) | metagenome | biome: Human gut stool | place: China | collected 2011
AAATCAACTAACAGCTTTTCTAGTGTTAAGGGGCTGTTTTGTTACAGCCCCTTTTATATTTAAGGTCATATATTAATTGTGAATTCTCTTTGCAATATCACCGATAATTTCAGGTGTTGTTCTACAACAGCCACCGATGATTTGAGCTCCAGCTTTTCGCCATACCTCAACGTAATCTACAAATGATGCAGCATCGCCATACCATGTTTTAGTTTTACTATCATAGCTTTCACCAAGATTAGGATATACAGCAATCGGTTTATCTGTAACAGTACGAATATCTTTTATCAACGATTCTACATATTCCGGTTTAGTACAATTAATGCCAATCCCCGTAATAGGATGTACCTTGTCGATCATTTGCGCACATTTAATAATGGTTTCGCCACTAGAAACATGATGCCCATCCTTACAGGAAAAAGAAATCCACCCGGGAATACCTTTTGATGTAAACGGATCAGACATAGCTCTCGCAATAGCAATCGCTTCAGCATAAGACGGTATAGTCTCAAAGGATAATACGTCTGGATTTTCTTCACAGAATAACGCTAACCGAGGAATATGGAATACCTCTAGATATTCTGTTTGCACATCAGGATAACCACGGTATTCAGAGCCATCAGCCAAAAAAGCTCCATAAGGGCCCACTGAGGCTGCCACCAACGGTTTAGGTAATGCACCTTCAGAAAAATATCTAATTCCCTCAGGAGTCTCTTCACCAAGCGTAATACCACGCAATGTAAGTGCCCCACTCGCCTTGGCTTCTAAAAACTCATTACGAGCTTGCACGGCTAAACGAACAGATAGTTTAACGAGCTCTATTGCTTCTTCCGTACCATAACCTAAACCTTTAAAGCCTGCTACCGTTGCTTGATAGCCGGAGCTTTGAATGATATCGGCACCAGCAGCTAAATAAGAAATATGTATCTTCTTGATAACATCTGGCTGATCCATGAGAACTTTAGCAGACCACAACTTATGTTGAATATCACAGCCATAACGCTCTAATTCAGTCCCTAAAGCCCCATCTAAGACGAGGGCGCCCTTTTCCTTAATAATATCTAAAAATGCACTTCGTTTAGCCATCATATCACCCATTCTATACATACCTCTTATAACACGAGGCTTAGTATTATATCAAATAATACATTCTGGTACTATTTACAAACTATTTTAATACCTCTGCTGGAGGCTCCTTACCGAACCATTTCTTATAAATTTCTGCGTATTTACCGTTTGCCTTGATCTTAGCCAAGCCATCATTGATTTTGTTAAGTAACTCTGTATTGCCTTTTTTCACAGCAATACCTAATGGTGCCGCATCATAGTCCTCTCCAGTAACCTTTGCGATACCTTTGCCCTTACCATTAACATAATACTCGTTTACCGGTGTATCATTGATAACTACATCGACGCCTTTATTTTGTAGTTCTAAGAAAGCATCGACGATGATATTAAACTGACGTACCTCGGCATTTGGAATCTTGCTAGCAATCTCTGCACCAGTAGAACCAATAGAAACACCAATGCGTTTCCCTTCTAGATCCTTAAAGCTGTTAATATTGGTGTTATCAATGTTAACAACGAGACCATTACCTGCAATATAGTACGGTTTACTAAAATCAACGGATTTTGCTCGTTCTTCAGAAATGGTCATATCCGAAATGGCGATGTCGATTGTATTACTTTGTAGTGCTGGTAAAAGCGCATCAAAGTTCAAGTTTTGAATATCCGTTTCTATGCCCTCTTCTTTAGCAATAGCATTGATAATATCAATATCAAAACCAGCTAGTTTACCACTATCTTTATCTTTAAAACCAAACGGTGCATAGGTCGCATCAGTACCTACGCGCCATACCTTCTGACTATTACCTGTATTACCACAGCCAGCGATTAATAAACTACTAGCAATGGTGAAAGCTCCCAATAGAGCTGCTATTTTCTTTAATTTCATGTTACTACCCTTACTTCTCTCCGTTCTATCTAGAAACAGAGTTCTTCTTAATCAACTAATATATCTATACTTACACTTATGAAGATAATAAAAATAATACCTCTAGAGGTATTATAGTTTTATGATAACATTCGATATAGTTAGGGTCAATAAATCCGACTATACCAATAGGTATTATATCAGCATAGCTTTTAGCTATAGCAAGAAGAATATTTCTATGTATATAAAAAGACCGCCTTTACCAAGCACAGATGAAACATGATAAAGGCGGTCATCCCCAAGATGGAGAATTCCAAGCTATTTATAAAATACATAAGGAATTCACTTTATTAAGGATTTACTATATTTAATTTATTTAGCATGTTTAGTTTTTATATACATAGCTACCTTGTACAAGAACGTACAGAGTAACAAGTACATTACGATACTAAGGTATGTCGCTTCAGGTGTTTCTACCCAAGCTTGAGCGAATACATCAACACCTGCAATGCGAAGCACTGCACTGAATAAAGAGCCAATAGCACCACCGGCTACGAGACCAGAGGCAATTGTACTACCTTTGGAGAAGCGAAGATCTGCCAATTCTTTATCTTTTGTACTATTTTGTACAAGATACGCAATCAAACCTCCGATAAGTAATGGTGTATTAATTTCCATTGGCAAGTATGTGCCCAAGGCAAATGCCAACGGCGGAACTCTTACCATCCACAAGATAATTGCAAATAATGCACCAGCCATGTAAAGAGGCCATTGAGCACTACCACCAGTCATCATTGGCTCAATGATTGCGGCCATAGCGTTCGCTTGAGGTGCATTTAATGCATGATCTCCTACAAATCCATAAGCATCGTTTAAAAGAATCATAACACCTACAGAAAGTACGGCACAAAGAATAGTACCAACGATTTGCCATTGTTCCATTTTTTTAGGTGTAGCACCTGTCATATGTGCCACCTTAAGTTCAGACATAAAATTACCAGCCATCCCAATAGTAGTACCAATAAAGGATGCCATCATGAGGACTGCAATCATACCGACCTTACCAGTCATACCTGCTGCGGTTAAGCATACAGCGGAGATAATAATCATAAAGATTGTCATACCTGAAACTGGTTCTGTACCTGTATAAGCGATGGAGCTAATCCCCACTACAGATAATAGGAATGACATAATAAGAACAATTAAGAACGCTACAATTGTTTGTCCGAAGCTTTCAGCATACATAAAATGGAAATATGCTGCAAATAAAACTGTACATAACAAGATGCCAGCACCAATCCAAGATGTAGGTACATCACGTTGTGTACGAAGCAAATTAACATCTACAGTTTTAGAACTAAAGATATCAAGCACTGCATTTTTAACAACATTTGCTACCACTTTAGACATTGTAATTAAACCAATAATGCCTGCCATAGCGAGCATGCCGATACCAATATGACGAACATAATCGAGGAATACCTTGCGAATTGGGGCCTCGCCCAATGGAACTGCATGACCGCCAATTTGCATAATATGTTCAGGTGCTAAATAGTACACAATCGGAATACATACAAACCAAGAGAAGAAAGAACCGGCTGCAATGATAGCCGCATAGCGAAGGCCCGTGAAATAACCAAGGCCAAGCAATGCTGCATCAGTATCTACCGCTGCAGTTAGCTTAGTTTGATCTGCAAGAGCTGCCCCCCACTTAAAGGTAGCAGTGCGAATAACCTCTTGCCACCACCCTAAACTATTAAGAATAAAGTCATACACGAGAGCAATTAAACCAGAGCCAAGCATAAGTTTTGCTTTGCTACCTTCATTACTCATCAATACTTCCGCTGCAGCACGACCACTTGGGAACGGATACACATAGTGCATTTCTTCAACGAAATAGCGACGGAACATAACGCATAATAAAACACCTAAAACGCCGCCAAGAATGATAGGAATCGCCATTTGTACAAAGGATACATCTGTTACATTCCAGATGTAAAGGGCTGGCAAAAAGAACATAGCCCCTGCTAATGTGTTCGTACTAGAACTAGCGATAGCTTGAATGTGTACCGTTTCGGCAAAAGCATTTTGTCGCTTTAAAATAACTGCTGTACCCATAGCAAGTACAGATACTGGTGCAAAGGCATCTACTGTTTGACCGATTTTCAAACATAAATAGCCAACAGCCAGTGTGAAAACTGCCGCATAGAACAAGCCCCAGAAGACTACATATGAATTAATCTCTACGTAATCTTTCTTAGGATCTAACACCGGTTCTATGGGTGGAATGGAACGAACCTCGTCCGACATAGTAAAACCTCCTCACAGAAAAAGTACAAACGTATAACTATTCACCTTTATACTAACACGGTACTACACATGGTTCAATGGTTTTCTATGCACTATGCGAATAAAACAATACACCCCCTATAAATAATTATTTTGCATTTTTGGCGTCCCTGTTCTACAATGAAAGTATATTAAGAATCTCTATTATGTAACGGTATCGTATACTGCCCTGTATAACACGTATGTTTACTTACGAGGAGGCTCATTATGGAATCAATGATCGAACGTTTTGTACGCTATACAAGCATAAATACACGGTCTAATGAGGAAAGTACAACCATTCCTAGTACTCAAACTCAAGTAGACTTTGCTACGAATGTGCTCGTCCCCGATTTAAAATCAATAGGATTAGATGAGGTTATCTATAATCGTGAAAATGGTTTTGTCATCGGCACATTAAATGCTAACACTGATGAGAAAACTCCTTCCATCGGCTTCATTGCCCATATGGATACAGCTGATTATAACGCAGAAAATATTAAGCCTCGTATCGTAGAAAACTATGATGGTAGTGATATTTGCCTTAACGAAGAACATCAAATCTTCACCCGTCGTACAGATTTTCCTAACCTAAAAAATTACATTGGCAAGTCCTTAGTTGTAACCGATGGTCTAACACTTCTTGGTGGTGATGACAAGGCTGGCATCTGTGAAATCATGGAAGCCCTCGCCTATCTCGTATCTCACCCAGAAATTAAACACGGTAAAATCATGTGTGCTTTCGGTCCAGATGAAGAAATCGGTACTGGTGCTGACCACTTCGATGTTAAACAATTTCCTGTAGACTATGCTTACACTATCGATGGTGAAAGCCTAGGCCAACTCGAATATGAAACCTTTAACGCTGCTGGCGGTACAGTAACCCTCAAAGGCGTATCCGTTCACACAGGTACTGCCAAAGGCATTATGATCAACTGTGCTAAACTAGCTATGCAATTTGACGCTTTATTACCAGGAGCAGCTGTTCCTGAGCACACATGTGGTCGCCAAGGTTTCTTTATGCTCATGAACATGGAAACACAAGTAGATACCGGTAAAATGAACTATATTATCCGCGACCATAATAAGGAATTGTTCGAAGCAAAAAAAGCATTCTTCTTACAAGCAGGTCAAACATTGAATGAAATATATGGGCGTGAAGTATGTGAGGTCTCTGTAAAAGACCAATACTATAACATGTACGATATCATCAAAGACAATATGGAATGCGTAAACGTAGCCAAAGCAGCAATGAAAAAAGCTGGAATTACACCTATTTGTGATCCTATTCGCGGTGGCACAGATGGATCCAAAATCTCCTTCATGGGCATTCCTACACCAAATATTTTTACAGGCGTAGAAAATCTACATGGTCGTCATGAATTCGCATGTATCGATGATATGAAAAAAGCTGTTGAAGTTATCGTTAATATTGTAAATATTGAAAAATAATAATATTAGCAAAGCAGTACTAGATAACCAAAAAGGACTATACGAGCCTAGGCTCGTATAGTCCTTTTATTTTACATTTTACGCAAGCTTACCATTATGTTTACGATTCCTAATTTCTTCTTCTTCAGCGCGAGCTTTCAACGAGAGGTCTCTCTCAGTCCCCACATAACGGCCATATAATAAATAATAGGCAACCAGCGCAAGGAGCGCAACAACAACAGTTACATGGAACATACTAGTATAACCTACAACCTCTTTAACGGCACCTAAAATATAGGGGCCAAAGCCAAGCCCCATATCCAAGGCAATGAAGTATGTAGATGTGGCAACACCAATACGATGAACAGGTACTATCTTAACAGTAACAGCTTGTCCGTTGGACATAAATGTACCATATCCAAGGCCAACAAACACAGCCGATAAAAGCACAAGCCATGTGGAGTGGGCGATGGATAATAAGAAAATACCAAGTGCTAAGGATACAAAACAAGGATAAAGAACAAAGTTTTCCCCTTTCATATCAAAAACAATGCCAAGCAATGGTCTTGTTATAGTAATAACTACGGCATATACAACAAAGAAGAAGGTGCCCGCCATAATAAGATCTAGATCTTTTGTGTAAGCCGCCATAAAGCCAATAACGCCAGAGTAGGCAAAGCCGACTAGAATGGAAACAAGACTGATTGAATTCATCCGTGGTTCAATATAGTCCGAGATTCTAATACCCTTATGTCCTTCAGATTCGATACCAAGTTTAGGTTCTTTAAATTTCATGATTACAGAGCCAATACCGCAAAGGATGATAAGTACAACACAGAATGCAATGATAAAATCATAACCAAGACTATGAAGCATCAATATACCTAAAAATGGTCCTACTGCAGCGGCAAGAGAAGTAGATAAGCCATAATAGTTAATCCCTTCCCCTCGACGTGACGTAGGAATAATAGCAGCTATGATAGTACTTGTAGCAGTAGATGTAATACCATAAGCAAAACCATTTAAGAAGCGAACACTATCAAGCATTAGTAAATTAGGTGTGTAGAAATACATAGCTGTTGAAATCAAGTAAATCAATAACCCTAAATAGAGCATCTTGCGACATCCTAGGATACTGATAAACCGCCCTGCCAATAAACGGGCTACAACGGTGCCAATAATATATATACCAACAGCAAGTCCCGCTTGACTAGCCGTAGCATGAAGATTATCTTTTGCTACAACCGCAATAATAACGATTAATAAATAATAAATCAAAAATACTAAGAAATTAATCAAAGTATCAAGGACAAAGGATTTTGTCCATAAGGCATCCTTAGCCTTATCCATAATATCAACTCCATTTTTTAAAATTATTGTCAACCAGTTTGCGACAACGGTTAATTATAGACCTCTCATTTTAAAAAACAAGAATTAAAATATTATATATCTCATCAATTTTATTTATAACAAACTATATACTCACAATAAATATGCATTATTCTCCATTTTAATATTTCATATATTTTTACGATATAAAAACACCTTCAACAGCGACAGATGAGACCAAAAGGCTCAAAGCCAACTATTAAAGGTGCTACCTTAAATATTTATTTTGTTTTTAAACCACAAGCTTTGAAGAAGTTCTTATACGCTTCAGCCTTTTTCGCTAGGCTTAACGGATAGGCACGTGATGTAGATGGCAAACGTGTCAACGTTAATTCCCGGCCATTAAATACAAAAGGAATTGTTTCACCAGTTTTAGGTAATTTAACCTTTTCTGGCAAAAGACTCAATAAAATCTCCGTAGCCTTGCCACCTGTTGTACCAATATGCTTACAGTCAGGGATTTGCTCCAATACGTCCGCAAGTGGAACTGGTTCAACGACCTTAAGAAATGCATCAGATGCATTCCCTTTTTCGCGAATAGCTTTTAAAACAGTAGGACAAGATGCAATTCCAGTCTCAGCCAAAAAGGCTTTAATCTTCTCAGAATCCATCGCTTTTTCCTCACCATTTCTAAAATGATCCTTTTCATCAAAGAATACGAGGCCAAATACACGCCACATATCATTTTGGAAATTTGGATAATGGAATTCCATAGCACGTTTTGATTGTTCTGGAGGAAATGTGCCCATCATCATAACTGTTGCCTTCTTCGGTAAGAATGGAGGAAATGGTCTTGTTTCAATTGTTTCTGCCATATAGCATCAACTCCTTTCATATTCTAATATGAACTTAATTTTCAATACAATATATGAGATACATCACACATTATAATCCAATTGGCTCCTATGTGAAAGCAACTAAAGAACTTGTTAAAATATATCAACAGACTTACATTATCTATCATTATTGACCAATTGGTTGAGAAACCAAGGTATTAATATGATCAAAACCAACTGGTGTCGGAGATACGAGGTACAAGCAAATTACAGCAGCCACGGCAAAACCAATTGCCAAATAAGAGAAACTGCCATTCCGAGGGAATTCATACATACCAAAGAGGCGTATCCCTATAGCAGCACCGATGGCCGTAATCAAGGACGGTATAGAAAAAATGTTATAAAAGCCGAATACTACCATAAGGCCTGCATAGCCACCTACTACAGTAACCATAGGCAACATGCGATCCATTGGATTTGGAATAGATCGCATAAGTGCCGCTGGGTAATATGAAGCCTCTACACCAAACATGCCTAAGAATATGTTAAAACCAGCCCAAATGATGTCCCATGCACTTCTAAAAACATCTCTATGCTTACCGGCATACCATGCAAAATCTGTAATGATTAAAATGGCTAGGCCTGCACAGACAAAGTAAAATTCACTAGGAATTTTAGGACCTATATAAGCACCTACAGCTGTTACAATAGCACTCAAAACAGATGTTATTATTACACGCTGTAAACGAGGCCGTTTATTTTCAGGAATGCGTTTATACACAGTAGCCAATAATTCTAAAACGAAGCAAGCCATAAAAATAGCAATGCCTGCAGCAGGAACAAAGAAAGCGCTTACCAAACTCAAAATGAAGGGAATGCACAGGCGCCATTTAGGGAATAAGACAAGATCTTTATAATCTAAACGAATATCTTGTGTTTCCATAGTGAAGTTGTTGTACACCACAAAGAGTAACATAAAGGCGATTACGTCAACGGCAGTTGCACCCCAAATCAATAAAGTTGGTACTACAACCATAGATAAGGCTACCCCAGAAAGGCGAGATAAGCCTGCAGCCACTAAGCCCAGTAATAAAAACGGTATTAAAGCAGATATAATTTCGAGCATAATATTCCTCCCATCATTGTATAAATTTAAGTATATAGTATCTACCACACTACATCAAGGAGAGATATATTTTTTCATAGCTAGACGCTTTCGCACAGCAGAGGTAGAGCAACCCATCGCCTGTGCAATCTTTGCAACTCCATAACCTTGAGCACGTAGTTTTTTAATCTTATTTTCGTCTAGATCAAGAGTATTTGCCCTTATTTCTATACCTTGCTCTCGCAAATAAATTGCCACTGTAGAACCACGTATCCCATAAGCTAGGCCAATGTCATCTGTACTCATGTGATGATGAATATATAAATAAGCCATCTCCTCTACGCGCATAGGCTTTCGAACTTTAGGAAGTAAACAATTTCCCATATGCCGCAATACATGGTGAACTTTCCATCGCGATATACCATACATACGAGCAATGGCATCTGTACTATTTCCACTTTTATAGGCCCTACATATACGCACTACATCTATAGAGACGTTCTTATTTGATTGCTGACAAGCCAATCCATATTCTTTCAAACGATTCGCCATCGTCGTGATAGAAACATCATAACGCTTTGCTAATGAATGGAGCGACCACTTACCGGTCTCATACAAAGCTTGTACATGAACCATATTGATTTCTTTCTTCAAAGGCCTCCGCTCGATTTTGTACGCTTTCATACGGCGCATGATGGTATCAACACTACATTGAAAATAGTCCGCCACATCGCGAATGCTCCATTGCTTCTCTATATATAATTGCTGCAACAACTGTTTTGGTATAACACGCACATTTCGATACATAATTTTACCCTTCTTTATAAACAAACTCCTTCCCCTATTATTGTGAAAGTTTCACTAGAAAAAAACAATAAAAAAGAGGTTTCTAATAGTCACATAGGTGACCAATAGGAACCTCTTTCAATATGTAATTATATACCCCACATTATGATATGTGTCAGTATGGTTGCTATACCATATCAGTGCACAATCCGATATTATTTATTTTCCAATAAAACCATAATTGGTTTATGCGCTTATAAATAGATTACTTCATTAGCGATATCTACGTTCAAGAGCTTTAGGTTTACTTAAAATGATAGACCATTTCATCCCCTCTTTTAGAGCACGGTTAGTTTTACGACCACGAGTTGAAGTCGCAGCTGGAGCAGTAGGCGCAAGTGTAATGCCTACATTTTCAATAAGAACTTGCCCCTCTTTAGCTGCCTTATCTCGTTTAAACTGAGCCAGTCTTTCACTTAAGGTCGGACTCGTAACAGCCTCTCTATCTAAGCGAGTCTTACTAGTATTATAATTTGGAGTACTACTGGAACTTTTCGTTGATAAGGCTTCAATATCTCGTTGAGCTGCTGCAGCCTCTTCATTGAAATGTATGTCTTTCATAGTTTGCGATGGAGCTTCTGGTTGCTGATCTACAATCGGTTTATCTTCATAAGGGTCCCGATAAAAGTCATCAGCCTTAGACAAATCATCCATAGATGGTTCATCTAATTTACGTTCTATGGAGATACCATATTCGCGCTCCATATCTTCCCAAGTTCCACCACTAGAGCTTTCATACTCATCATACTCATCAGATTCTTCAGTATTCTTATTTTTTATAATAGAAAAAGCAATGTACGCGATAATACCTAAAACAAAGATTGGATTATGCGAAAAGATGGATAGCACTGAAGACAAAATAGAGTCCATAGCTACTCCTATTCACCATCTGCTAAATTTTCACGCATTTTAGTATCTGCAATAATATTATTCATATTATAGTAATCCATAACACCTAGATTACCGTTTCTGAAAGCTTCTGCCAATGCTTTAGGGACTTCAGCTTGTGCTTCCACAACCTTAGCTTGCATGTCTTGTGTTTTAGCACGCATTTCTTGTTCTGTAGCAACAGCCATTGCACGACGTTCTTCGGCACGAGCTTGAGCGATTTTCTTATCCGCTTCCGCTTGGTCAGTTTGCAATTGAGCGCCAATGTTACGTCCCACGTCTACGTCAGCGATATCGATGGACAAGATTTCGAATGCAGTACCCGCATCAAGACCTTTACCCAATACAGTACGAGAGATATGATCTGGGTTTTCCAATACATCTGTATGTTCTTCAGAGGAGCCTACAGTCGTTACAATACCTTCACCTACGCGGGCGATAATTGTGGCTTCACCAGCACCACCAACGAGACGATCGATATTAGCACGTACAGTTACACGAGCACGAACTTTCAATTCGATACCATTTTTTGCTACTGCAGAGATAATTGGAGTTTCAATAACCTTAGGATTAACGGACATTTGAACCGCTTCCAATACATCACGACCTGCGAGGTCGATAGCTGCGGAACGTTCAAAGGTCAATGGAATAGATGCCCGTTCAGCGGCGATCAAAGCATCTACAACGCGGTCAACGTCACCACCAGCGAGGTAATGTGCTTCCAACTGATTTACATTCACATCAAGACCCGCTTTATTAGCTTTAATCAAAGGCATTACGATTTGAGACGGATTTACACGACGTAAGCGCATACCTACAAGTGTAAAGATACCAACATTAACGCCCGCTGCTAGAGCCGATACCCAAAGCCCTAATGGCACAACATATAAGAATACCATAATACCAATCAGCAAAATGGGAATCAAAATTAAAATACCTACATCCATAATAACCTCCATTATTTACAACGATGTTGTGAAAGCTTAATCACACTTTCTAACAATATTGCGGCCACCTACAACGCGAAGTACCACAATAGGTGAACCGGCATCGATGAAGTCACCTTCGGTCACAACATCTACCAAATTACCATTAATTTTAGCAATACCTGCAGGGCGCAGTGTTGTATGAGCTACGCCTTTCTTGCCAGCCAAATCTTCTAATACATCATTAGATATATAACCAGCTTTTGTCGTAGATCGTTGCCCTAAAGTAAACAATTTGCCTAGCCAAGTCTTTTCAAAGTGATTAAAGAACACGATGATAATGACAATTAACAGGGCTGTTAATCCTAGCACGGCATACAATGCTATCGTACCTTCCCCAAGAGCTACATAAACGCCCCAAAGGAATGCGCAATAACCGATAAGACCTAAAATACCGCCTGGTACTACGAGTTCTACAGCCATCAAGGCAACGCCGATAGCCATCCATATTAAAAACTCCATAGGCCCTCCTCTCTATAATTAATTTTATACAACTTATATGTTCATTATACAATATTGAGGATAAATTATAAAGACACTAAATAAAAACGACTACTTGCGCAGGTACAACCTGATTCAGTAGTCGTTTATTATACTGAGTACAAATCAATTTACTTTATGACCTCAAGGTTATATTCCAAGATTTTAAAGAGCCATGATATTATACTTCTGTTTTTTTCAATTGGTCATTGCCAACGCCTGTTTTTTGAAGGATTAACAAGCTAATGCTCATGGCCATGCCTACTACAGTGGCAAGGCCCATCCCTTTTAATACAACAGGACCAACCGCGAGTTCTGCACCACTAAGACCTACCACAAGGATAACGGATGTAAGAATCATATTAACAGGATTTGTGTAATCTACTTTGCGTTCTACTAACATACGCAAACCAGATGCTGCGATGATACCGAACAATAAAATAGATACACCACCCATAACAGGTACCGGAATAGCATGAATAAGAGCTGCTACCTTACCTACAAAGGATACAATCATCGCTAAAACTGCGGCACCACCGATTACCCATACGCTGAAGCAACGAGTAATAGCAAGTACGCCGATATTTTCACCATATGTCGTATTTGGTGTAGCACCGAAGAAACCAGAAAGAATATTTGCAAGGCCATCACCAAGCAAGGATCTTTGTAGACCAGGTTCTTTCATCAAATCTCTGGCAACGATGTTACTAGTTACAACCAAGTGACCAACGTGCTCAGCAAATACTACAAAAAGTGCCGGCATAATCATGATGATTGCATTGATATCAAATACAGGCATGCCGTAGAACTGAGGCAATGAAAGCCAAGGAGCAGCTTCTACACCAGAGAAGTCAACAACTCCCATCACAGCAGACAATACATAACCGGAAACAACACCGATAAGAACAGGAATAACAGCTAAGAAACCACGGAACACAACAGTTCCAAGCAAGGTAACAACTAAGGAAAACATGGAGATAATAACAGCTTGGCTATGGCTCATGCCTAAATCTTGATTGCCGATAAGGCCAGACATACTCATCGCTACTGGCGCTAACTCCAAGCCGATAATAGCTACGATAGCACCCATAGCTGCGGGCGGGAATAATTTATCAATCCAACGCGTACCAATATAACGAACGAGAATAGATAAAATAACAAAAGATAGACCAAATACAACGAAGGCCCCTTTTGCAGCTTCATAACCAAGCCCTGCAGATAACACACCTGCTACAGGCGCAATAAAGGCAAAGCTAGAACCAAGATATGCAGGAATCTTACCCTTACACACAAATAAGTACAATAATGTACCAATACCATTCATAAACAATGCCGTTGCTGGGTCTACTTTTAATAAATACGGTACTAATACAGTAGAGCCAAACATGGCAAATAAATGTTGAAAACTAAGTGGTAACATTCGGCCCCATGATGGGCGTTCTTGAATATCAATATAATCTTTCATCGTTTCTCCTCACACACAATATAACGATGCTAAGTTCATATAGTACAGTCCTTAAATATACTCTATGAATTTACACAAACAGATTCATCTTATGATACATAAGTTAGATATTAACGTTCAAATTTAGTCTGTCTACGAGTCGACTTTTTAGAAGGCCGTGGTTTAAACGGTCCAGGCATATTTGTCTTATTAGTACGCGTCGTAGCAGCAGGCTTGAAACGACTTTGTGTTTCTTCACGCAAAGATGGCAAATCCTCAACTGTACCAACTTGCTTTACGCCCTCTACATTGCGACGACCTATGCTCGCTAATAAACCGATAGCCATAAAATTCATCAACAATGAAGAGCCACCATAACTAACAAATGGCAATGGCACACCTGTTACAGGCATAATACCACAGACCATGGCGATATTAAACAAGGCCTGACCACTGATAAGCAATGTTATTCCCATTGCTAACCATTTCCCGAATTCATCACGAGCCTTATTAGAAATGCGGAACCCAAAATAGGTAAAAGCTGCAATCAGAACGACAACAAACACTGCACCAATGAAGCCCATTTCTTGCGCCCATACAGCAAAAGCAAAGTCCGTGTGTGCTTCTGGTAAGTAAAAATACTTTGATGTACCTTGCATAAAACCTTCGCCTAAAATGCCACCAGAACCTACAGCCAACAAGCCTTGAACGGTTTGATACCCCATATCCTGTGCATGAGGCCAAGGGTCAAACCAAGATTGAATACGTTCCCAACGATATGGCGACATACGAGCTGCAATAAAGCCAAGAAATCCAGCTATCGCAAAAGCTCCGCCAAAGAATTTTCCATCAAAACCCGCTAAATAGATGAGCACAAATGAAAAGCCAAAAATCAATACGGTAGTGCCCATATCTGGTTGCAAGATTGTTAAAATTGCAAATATAGTTGGCCATATTAACATTGGCAACATATAACTTATACGTTCACTAAAATAACCTTGTAAATTAATGAGTGGGTTAATATGCCTTGGTTTCCCCCATTTTCGCATAGTACTCAATTTAGCCGACGTCCATATTAAGGCTGCTAATTTCGCAAATTCTGAAGGCTGTATCGATACGGGGCCAATAACAATCCAACGACGTGCACCATTAATAACAGCACCAACCGCGAGAACCAAGATCATACCAATGAGTGTGGCAATCATAATTCTTTGCAACATGTGAGGCTTCTGTAACTGACGGTAATCATAACGATACAAAATAACGCCTACCGCCATAGACAAAAGCAAGAATGTCATGTGCTTTAAAAAGTAGCCTAATAATCCTGTATTTTCATAGATAGAGCTGATATAAGTAGCACTAAAGATATTTACACTGCCTATAATTGTGATGAGAAGAATAGGTAAGAGCATACCTTGTAAGTCATTTTTAAAGAGTGAGCCCCACCGACTATCCCCCTTATTCGGTGTTTCCATGTTAAGCCTCCTTTTGTACTTTTGGCTTAATTGCTTCTAAGCGGAAAATAGGTTGACCTTTTTTACTAAATTTTTCTTCATATTCAGTTTTTACATTTGGAAGATCCGTACTATGTAAATCATACATTACATTTTTAAGCTCCCAACCGCATTGTTTGAATTCTTCGAGAGAAAACATAAACAACCCTTCATTATCCGTCTTGAAGTGGACTTCACCACCATCTTTCAAAAGACGAGCATAGCGGTCAAGGAATGTGTGATATGTAAGGCGGCGTTTTGCATGTTTCGCCTTAGGCCAGGGATCACAGAAGTTAATATAGAAACGATCAACTTCACCTGGTGCTACTATCTCTTCAATACCTGCAATATCAAATAGAGAGACCTTTGCATTGTTCCGTTCCCCTTCAAAGATTTTTTGTGCTGCGTAATAAATAACCCCCATCTGAACTTCAAAACCTACGAAGTTAGCATCTGGATACGCTTCAGACATGCCCGCAATAAAGCGACCTTTCCCGGTCCCTAACTCCATATATAATGGGTATTCAGGATGCTCAAATAATTCACGCCATTTGCCTTTGTGCTCTTCTTGTCCAGACAAAATGATATGAGAGTCATATTCGTGAATTGCTTCATCAATCCACGGTTTTCTACGAAGGCGCATACTTTCTCCTTACATCTAATTTTAATAATATATTTATATTTGTTTATATTTGTTTATATTTATTATTACAGGTCTTATACCTATCTTATTAATTATAGAAAAGGGGACCTTAAACGTCAATTACATTCTATGGATTTAATCCTAATCACTAAAACTGTGAAAGTAGAAGCTATAAGAAAAGACCTACTTCCGAAAGAAGTAGGTCTACATTTTATTGGAAAATCATAGCTTCTAAATTTTCAATTTGATATTGACTTAGGCCAAGTTCAGATAAACTCTTTTCAGCTGCAGTGAAAAGATTATTTTTACCAACTCGAGTACCTAATGCTGCCGCAGCGACCAATTCACGGTCCAATTTACCTAGACGTGAACGATTACGATTTTGAGGTTTTGGTTTTTTCATACGGAACGTATTATATTGAACCCCCTCTTTTGCTTCCTCAGCTTTCGGCTTTGTTAAAGGTGCCCCATTAGTGCCATTCCCCAATAAAGCACTAAGTCCTGTTTGCTTTGGTACCAATTTTTCGTACTCATCGCCAAACTCAGGGCGTTCATCACGTAATTGATCAAATGTAGCTAAAGCAGCATTCATTTGTTTCAAGCCAGCAGCAGAGTAAAGTTGACGAATGGCAATACTCACCTCTTGTGGCGTCAACGTGCCTCGCTCAATAGCAGATGCAATTACACTCTTTAATGCACCTTGATCACCAGACGCAGTATAGCGGCCAATTTCAACCAAGTCTTTCTGACGTGCATTAAGCTCTTTTGGCGTATATATATTTATCTCAGATATAGATGGTGCCTGTTTAGAAGGTTGTTCTCCCGCCCCATTAGCCTCAAACATATAGCCACCGGCAACGATGGCCACGGCTAATGTTAAGGTTAATACTCTTTTCAAAGTCTTACAATCTCCCTTATCATTAATACTAATTGTATAATACTGCAATAGTAGCGTACATTATCAATGGATTTATTTTACTGTTCTACTGTAATACATACTGTAGATATTATTATATAATACTTCATCTAATTTTTATAGTCCTATTCGAAAAAAATCTATAATCTTTTAAGAAATTATATATATTTATCTATAAAAATTATATAATTATAAATTCTACTTAACAATGCATCAAAATGCACTTCTACTATTTTATCAAAGAGATTAATGACTATCGCAACATACTAATATTCCTTACAACTATAATTTTCTACCATTTCGGTTTATGATTCATTAGAAAGATAAAATCATTAAAATTATATAGCCGTTACAAAGAACGCAAAAAGGCGGCACAACCAAATAGTTGTACCGCCTTGATTCATCAATTATTCAGCAGTGAATGGCAATAAAGCAATTGCACGTGCACGTTTGATAGATGTAGTCAATTTGCGTTGATGTTTTGCGCAAGTACCGGAAATACGACGAGGTAAGATTTTGCCGCGTTCAGTCGTAAAACGACGAAGTTTAGCAACATCTTTATAGTCGATTTGATCGATATGGTCTGCACAGAAAACGCATACTTTTCTTCTTGGCTTTCTGCCTCTATCTCTTCTCATTGCGAATCCTCCTTTTCGAATTAGTAGGAGTCCCTGACACTAGAACGGGATGTTTTCGTCATCGCCGCCTGTACTGAAACTATCAAAATTGGACCCACCTTCGAAAGAATTAGTATTCATATCAAGGGATTGGCCCACAAAGTTCGCTACCACTTCAGTAACGTACCGTTTTTGACCGTCCTGAGTCTCGTAAGAACGAGTTTGCAAACGACCTTCTACAAAGCAACGACTGCCTTTGCGAAGATTGCCTGCCGCTTCACCAAGTTTCCCCCAAGCAACGCAGTTGATGAAAGCAGTTTGTTCTTTCGTCTCATTTGTTGTGGAATCAATATAGGTATTTGTAGCAGCCACTGTAAAAGTTGCTACCGCACGACCAGTTTTGGTATAGCGTACTTCAGGATCACGAGCTAAATTACCTAGAATTTGTACAGAGTTCATGTTTTCCTCCAGGCTTTAATTATGCTTCGTGTTTAACAATTAGATGTCTTAGGACTTCATCGTTGATTTTCAATACACGATCGATTTCTTTGATTTCAGCAGGAGCTGCCTCAAAATTAATCAATACATAGAAACCGTCAGTGAATTTCTTCACCGCGTAAGCAAGACGACGCTTGCCCCAACGATCTACCTTTTCTACTGTGCCGCCTACACGAGCAATTAAAGCTTCTACTTTTTCAATAACAGCGTTAGTTGCTTCCTCTTCAGCTGGTTTCACAATAAACATGACTTCGTATTTGTTCATACAAAATCACCTCCTCTTTCGGACTAATGCCCCTATCGACACATAGGGGTAGGAAGTGCTTACCATCAATAAGCCTTACTATTATAACCTAAAAAAATGATGAAAGCAAGGGTTCAGTTTAAGTCCTTGCTTTCACAAATATTATATACGATTATATTTTTCATCCTCAGGAAAAGCAATAATAGCGCAGATAATTACAAATATTGCTATTACACCCATCATAGGATAGGCCGTATCATTTGGCAAGAAGGTAAGTATCAACGATGACACAATACCACTACCATATTGCATGGCACCTAATAGTGCTGCCCCGGACCCGGCCATCCTACCTGCTCTATCTAAAGCTAATGCATTTGTTACTGCTGCAATAATGCCGTTCATGGAAAAGAATAAAAAACAGCCAATAACGATTAACCACAGTGAATGGTAACCTAAGAACATCAAACCCATAACAATGGATACACAAATAGCAGCAAATAGTGTGGCAAATTTCAATAGTCTATCGAGGCGTATAGCACTTACAATACGACGATTAATAGCACTTAACAACATAACACCAATAATATTGACAGAAAAGAGATAACCAAAATATTCTTTGGGCACTTCATACACATCTATATATACATAAGGCGATCCCGTTAAAAACGAATAAATGGCAATATAAAATGAGCTAACACATAGTGGATATTTCATAAAACCTTTGTTGCGTAACAAAATCCAATAATTATTATAAGTATGACCTATAGACTTTTTACTCCGCTTCTCTACAGGATGTGTTTCCGGAAGCACTAATACGGCAACGAGCATTAAAAGCCCTATACCAACAAGCAACCAGAATATAGAATGCCATGTATACCATACAAGTAGATGGCCTGCCAACATCGGCCCTGCAATAGGTGCTATGGCCATAACAATAGCTAAGGTAGATAACATTTTAGCCGCTTCAGTCCGACCATATAAATCCCGAATCATAGCCCGCGATAGCATCGGTCCTACGCAAGCACCAAATGCCTGAAACACACGCCAAGCCAATAACTCCATCATAGAGGAACTCAAGGCACAACCCACAGAACCAATGATAAATAAAGCCACCCCTATAATCAGTGGCTTCTTACGACCAATTTTATCGCTAACGGCGCCCCAAAAAAGCTGAGCTAGCGCAAACCCAATTAAAAACCCCGTCAACGTAAGCTCCGCATCACCATTGAGATCACGCCCCATCTCAGGCATAGCAGGCAAATAAATGTCCGTCGATAACGATGTAAACGCCATCAAAGCACTTAATATAGACGTAAAAAGCCATCCCTTATTGCTAATCGTCAGCATAAAGACACCACTTCCATATTCAACTATATAAATTTCCATATAAACCGCACTTAAGTAAATATATATTCATTATAACAAAAATATGCATAGAAATATAAGTCTCTAATATTTTCAACAAAAAAGCGTAGTAAAATACTACGCAAAAATTGGTCTATGACCAAATGTCAATTCTATATTTCTTAAAATTGCATTGCTATACTAATACTAAGAGTCATCACGTGAGTTAGGCCCATCACCGAAAGGTGGTGATACTATGAGTAAATTCGAAAAGTACTACTTAATTCTTTTTGTAATTTCCATAGCAATATCACTCTTTGCACTATTTAAGTAGAGTAAAGATAAAAGCCTAACGCAACAGAGTATACAAAATACTCGCACGCTAGGCAATCCTCTTAAAACTGTTTATAAGGTGAGCCTAACGCTACCACACGTTGATGGCTCTCTTTCTTCTTTATTATACAACATAAACAGAATTTTTTAAAGAGAATTATATGATAAATGGCTCATTATCATTAACGACACAAACAGTTCTATTAGGCACTATTCTCTCTAGTTTTTCAGGAATATCAGTATGAACGGGAATAACAATATCAGGATCAACCAATTCTATGAGCTGAACTAAATCATCCTTAGATACATGACCACTTGCATGACATATATAAGATGGATACGTATTTAGTAAATTTTTCAACGAAAGATTTTCCTCAATATATCCGGTCCACATGGAATATATGATACGTACATCATCTTTAGGAAACTCTTTAATATGAGAAATAAAATATTCTGTTCCTCTTACTAAGGATACAAATCCATGATCCATATAATATTTAGGATACGGTCCTTTATTAAGAACTAGTGGGCTATCATGTCTACAATACAAAGAGCTTTCATAATATACATTATTAATCACAGTATCTAATATTCTTTTCTGATAAGCATCACAAATTAAAACTTTATCAGTTGGCATATTCTGCCAAATCCCCATAATACGGTCAATATTCGTAGATGAACACATAACAAATACATATTTTCCATCTTGAATATATGAAGAAATATCTTCTAATACGGCGGCTTCAGATATACACTCCTCTGCGTCTCTAGACAATGAAGTCCCCTCTGTAATTAATACATCAACCTCACCTATATATGTGTTAACTAATTTTTCTAATATGTGATGGCGCAACCCATGCATCCGAAAATCACCTGTATATAAGACACGTTTACCTTCTGCTTCAATGACAAACATATAACTATCAGCCGCACTATGGTCGATAACAAGAGGTCTAATATGTATATTTCCAATAGTAAAGGCTTCGCCTCCACGAAATGTATTAGCCCCTAATAAGCGCAAGTATAAATCTTTATCTTGATATTCTGCACTTATTATAGCGATTTTCTTACTTAATTCACCCATATATAATGGAATTTCTGGTAGTGCAGAAGTTAGTTGTCCTAAGTGATCCATATGATAATGTGAAATCACAATACCATCACAATCTAATATCCCTTTTGTAACGCCGTCTATCTCTAGGTTTATAGGTATGTACTTTTCATCTAAACTTAATTCATTACCAAAATCCATAATAATACGAGTGGATTTTGTACTTATTTCTATTACACTACCGCCAATTTGATGTGTGCCACGATGGATGATTATGTTCATGCTTAATCTTTGCTAGGAATAGTTAGTAATGTTTCTGCTCGATATAATCGATCTAATTTTGCATCCCACCCTGTTATATTTTCAAGATGATTCTTTTTACTGTTTGAATCCACTCGCAATACAGCAAAACGAATTTGTGTTAATTCAGGCTCTTGTTTCAAGATTGCATTACATAAAGCTCGTAATTCCTTTCTTTTACTTGGATCAATTAACTCCTGGCACTCTTTATACTGCTGTGTCACAACAGTTTTGGACGGATAATTAGGTTTATCATCTGTCTGTTTATCATCTGTCTTTGAATAAATACGAAACATCAAATTTGTTTTTTCTCCACCATCCACTTTTGTACAAGATTTTTCATCAAACAAAATTACTAGTTCAGCTTTATTAGTATGGTTATATTTAGGTAATTCCTTTAGTTCCTTTATCCCAGCGTGACCAACATCAGATTTAATCTGTTTTAAATCCAACAATTTATAATATGTATAAGCTTCTAAAACACAGCGTAGCAAGGTTTCTTCACTACCAGATGGACGATATTTTAATTCAATTATTGAATAACATTTGTCATCTTTGTTATAGCCTAATAAATCTATTTTTCCATAAGAATCATTTCGTGTCTCCTTTAATGGTGTTTGGTAATCGAAAATATATCCTAGTCCAGCAACTTCACGTTGATAAAACAACAATTTCGCTAAGATTTCCTCTTTACGATTTGTGCCTTGTAACTGTTCCATATCTACTGATTCAGAAGAGGCATGCTTTGTATCAAAATGATTAGAGCGTACAGGCGCTAATTCTTTCCAAGATTTTAAAAGATCTTTTGATAAAAGAATACTTGAAATAACTTCACTATAACGGTTCTTATCCTCTTGAGTCGCTCCTTTTAAATAGCCTTTGTAATTTACAATAGGAGCCTTATAAAAGTTTTCTGCAAATCTTTTTACTTCAACATAGTTATCTTCTTGCTTTACTTCTTTTGTTTTTATATTATCGTCCTTCATATCAGTTTTATTTTGTCCAAAAATAGTTTCAAACTCATTAGATTTGTCTTTTCGATTAATAGCTTCACAAATTAATTCATATGCTTTCTTACAGTCCAACATTATAAATTCTCCCTAATAACAATAAACTCCATCACACATAACCATTAAAATTATCCCCCATCACTTAGAACGGTCTATTATGTTTAATTATAAATTCATTATATCAACAACTACCTTATTGGCAAATGATGAAGGCAGCTATTTAAAGTAAATAAATTATATCTATCTTATATTGTTAGTATAATTCATGGAATGCACAATAAATTCCACATCGTATTTTAATTAAAAACTCTATTATAATTAACATGACACAAAGTAATTCTAACATTCTATAGAAAATCCTTGCGTCATTATTCTATATAATTTACTATATATAGAGAAATCTGATTATAAAAAGGAGTCATCATGGCTAATATCAATGAAAACTACTTAAACCTACAAGGTTCTTATTTATTCGCTAATATTGCTAAAAGGGTAAATGAGTACCAAACTGCTCATCCAGATGCAGATATTATTCGTCTTGGTATCGGCGATGTTACATTACCTCTTGCTCCAGCAATTATCGATGCTATGAGTAAAGCTGTTCAAGAAATGGGAAAAGCTGAAACATTCCGAGGTTATGGCCCTGAACAGGGATATGATTTCTTACGTCAGGCTATTGTTGATGGCGATTACAAACCATTAGACGTAGATATTGCTATTGACGAAGTATTCGTTTCCGATGGTGCAAAATCTGACGTTGGCAACATCCAAGAGTTATTCAGCGAAGATAACATCATTGCCATCACTGATCCAGTATACCCAGTATACCTTGACTCCAATGTTATGGGTGGCCGTACTGGCGAAGCTGTAGGCGGTATTTTCCAAAAGGTTGTATACCTCCCTACTTATGCAGAAAACAACTTCTCTCCAGAATTCCCGTCTGAACGAGTAGACATTGTATACCTTTGCTCGCCTAACAATCCTACTGGTACTGTTTTAAGCCGTGCTCGTCTAGCGGAATGGGTAACATGGTGTAAAAACAACGACGCAATTTTGATGTTTGACTCTGCTTATGAAGCTTTCATTAGCACAGAAGGCACTGTAAAATCTATCTACGAAATCGAAGGCGCTCGCGAAGTAGCTATCGAGTTCCGTTCCTTCTCTAAAACTGCAGGTTTCACAGGTACACGTTGTGCTTACGCCGTAGTACCTAAAGAAGTAACTGGCAAAACTAAATCTGGTGAACGCCAACCGCTAAACCCTATGTGGAACCGCCGTCAATGCACTAAATTCAATGGTGTTCCTTACATCATCCAACGCGGTGCTGAAGCAGTCTACACAAAAGAAGGCCGTGAGCAAACTCGTGCTAACATCGCATACTACAAAGAAAATGCTCGCATCATCAAAGAAGGACTTGAATCTATCGGCCTTACCGTATACGGTGGCGTTGACGCTCCATACATTTGGCTTAAAACACCTGGCAACATGACTAGCTGGGAATTTTTCGATATCTTGCTCAAGCAAGTTCAAATCGTCTCTACACCAGGCTCTGGCTTTGGTCCTCACGGCGAGGGTTACCTTCGTTTAACAGCATTCGGTAGCCGTGAAAATACAATTCGTGCCGTTGAAAGAATCAAAACATTACAGTTCTAATATAATAATGTCTATATTTGGTTTTAGATTTATATTTAGCTTACATTTAATCTGGAATATATGATTTATAGTAGTTTATATCTATAAAACCAAAAGACCGACTACAGTCCTTCACTAGGAATGTAGTCGGTCTTTTTTATATACCCTTACATATATGAATATTTGATTCCAGTATTCCTTAACACTATAGTACTAACAAATAACATTCCCATAATTATTTGTCTCTACTATATTTACCATTACTTAAAAGTTATGACGAATCCCTGCGTCAATGCGATAGGAATTGTCTACAGTAGCACCAAAGTTTTTAGTAAAAGTCCCATAAATATATGTATTAGGACGTACGCTCCATGAGCCACCTAGTTCAAGATCAAGCCATGTGTCTTTCAAGTTCACTTCACTACCTGTGGTTGGCTCACCGGCCATGCTATAAGTAGATTTCATTTTGCCAGAAAATTCATGAGCCAATGCTGCTTTGAGGAAGATATTGCTGTTCTTACTTTCCTTACCAATGCCTACACCGATACGACCGATAACGGAATTTACCGCATCAGAGTTAATGTGTACTATGCTGCCCGTATTTGTACGAGCATCAAAGTTTACACCAGACAAGCGACTAAACGCCAATTCTGCGTTAGGATCAATGTAGAAACCATTGGATTTCTTAATCCGTTTACCATATTCAACACTCAAAGAGGCACCTGTATTGCGGTAATCACCGCTCAAGCTTGTGCCCAAGCTATTGCGTACGGTGAAATCATTTTTCAAACGATTTACTTTACCAATAACATCTAAGTAACGACCATCATTGTATTGTTTTGCACCGTATAATGCTAAACCTGCGGTTTTACCGGACCCAGAGCCTAGAGCGTAATCACTATTGCTTGTACCATATAGTAAAGCACCACCAATGGTCCAATCACCACGCAATGTGTCATAGCCAACTTGCGCCATATTGTATGTTTGGTTTACATAGGCGTTGTCTGTAATTTTAGATTTACCGCCAATATATTTTCCCCATACACCATGCTTATTGGGGTTTAATCGTATATCACCGAGGCGACGTTGTAAGTCATTCGTATCGGCTTTCATTTGCATCACAGAGGAAGCTAACGCACTCTTAACACCAGATACAACTTCGCTTTCACGAGTTGTCACGACCGCTTTATCCGTAACGCTAGCCTTACCGTCAACAGCAAAGTTTTCTGTACCAAGCTTAGTAGAATATGAAGGACTAATGAGTCCGGAATGGACTTCAACATTCACATCTAAATTACGTTCACCCTTAGTAAAGCCAGTGTATGTTAACTTATTAGCCAACTGCTGCAAAGTGCTATGTGGGTTGTTTACATTTACATATCCTTTAAGAGCATCTGCCGAACTGCGCATAGTCACAGAAGAACCCTTATCAGCATGGTTAATAACGACTTCGCCCTTACCTTGTGCCGCTGCAGGGGCTCCCTTTTCATAGTCGATAGCTGCATGACCAGCATAGTTATTAATAGTAATAGGTCGTGGATCTACGGCTTGGATAATACCTTGACTCGCTATATCTTTACCACCAATGAAATGTTCTACACGGCTACCAGTATATAAATAGTTTGCATTATTAGGACGACCTTGTGTAGGATATACGCGCTCAGCGCCTAACCATTCATTGCGCCAGGTCGCACCATTTTGTAAATACAATCGCAAACCACCATGATACGGATTATTATTGCTTTCATCAAATTCATTCAACACACCACCTATTAATTTAGAATTTGGTGTTGTTAAGCCTAATGAAATATGTGAGCCATGGTTATGTGGATTCTTGTCGATACCATAGTTTTTATCTAAAAATCCTATATTACCGTACATCTTCACATCATTAGTTCCCGGATGTAAGCCATCCATACCCGTATTTACATAAACAAAACCTTCTTCAGATAATGCAGAGTAGGTATCAGAGGTATCTAAAGGATATGTTTTTACATCGGCCCCACCTAGTATGCGAATATACCCATCTTTATTAGCTTGCAAACCAACGCCAACAGCATCGACTTTAGCATTACCCTTTACAGTAATTCGAGTATCATCGTTATTGCCATCATTAGTAAGTCCACCATAACCAGCATAGATACCGCTCATGTAATAATGCGCCAAATCAGGTCTACGTTTCGCACCACTTTCTGCAGGTGCTGGGTTTTTAACTGTTACAGTTACATTTTTATCGATAGTGACTTGTGTCCCATCAAGGGCGTAAATACCTGTAACATTATTATGATATTTTGTACCATTCACACCCAAGCCTGATACATTAACAGTTAAGTCATCTGTATAATGTCTCTTTTCACCCCACAAGTTAAGACCAATAGATTTCCCATCTGTATGACTTTCCACAGTTGTGGCTGATACCATGGTAAAAGCATTAGCACCTGTTACGATTAATGCAGCAATAACAGCAGCTTTTACATTTTTTCTCATGTTATACCTCCTCTAACACTTCAACTATGAACATAACTAGCTAACATAACCAATTTAATTGTATCTAGATTTAGGGTATATGTGTCAATTTCTACTCATATGATTTTTTATTTGTCCCCTATAACAACACGCTATGTATCGATATAGTTGTGCACAAATTACTTGTTTAAATTAGATATTAATTATTCTCTATACCATCTAATAAATTCTATAGAAAAATATTAAAAGCTATTAATTTTATGCTATAATAAATATGTTAATTATTAAATTTCAACTTATATAGGAGGCTAATATGAATATTCGTATTGGTATCGTTGGTTACGGCAACTTAGCTCGTGGCGTAGAAGCATCTGTTCAGTTACAACCTGATATGGAGCTCATCGGCGTATTCTCTCGCCGTCAAGGTATTGAAACTGTATCTGGTGTACCTACTTACACGATGGAAGATATTCCTAACTTTAAAGGCAAAATCGATGTAATGGTTCTTTGTGGTGGTTCTGCAACAGATCTTATCGAACAAACACCGATGGTAACAAAATACTTTAACTGTATTGATTCCTTCGATACACATGCACGTATTCCTGAACACTTCGCTAATGTAGACAAAGTAGCTAAAGAAGCCAAAACTGCTACATTAATTTCTTGTGGTTGGGATCCAGGCATGTTCTCTTTGCAACGTGTTTACGCGGAAGCAATCTTGCCAAAAGGTAAATCCTACACATTCTGGGGCCGCGGTGTATCCCAAGGCCATTCCGATGCCATTCGTCGTATCGATGGTGTTCTTGATGCCCGTCAATACACTGTTCCTAAAGAACAATACTTAGACGAAATCCGCAATGGTGAAACTCCAGACGTTGATGGCTACAAAGGTCACCTTCGTGAGTGCTATGTAGTGGCCGCTCCTGATGCTGATAAAGCTAAGATTGAAAACGAAATCAAAACTATGGAAAACTACTTTGTAGGTTATGAAACAGTAGTAAACTTCATTTCTCAAGAAGAACTTGATCGCGACCATAAAGGCATTCCACATGGTGGCTTTGTTCTTCGTTCTGGTGAAAGCACAAAAGGCACACGTCACGTTATCGAGTACTCCTTGAAACTTGACTCTAATCCTGAATTCACAGGTTCTGCCCTCGTTGCTTATGCACGTGGTCTTTACCGCCTTGCTAAACACGGCGGCACAGGTTGCTACACAGTATTCGACATTCCACCAGCTTGGATTTCCACACAATCTGCTGAAGAATTAAGAGCACATTCTCTATAATAGAGCGAGGTCCTCATCGACTTAATAGATGAGGGCCTTTTTTATACCAAAAAAATACTATCAGAAACTCTATTACCGGATATTTTCTACATATTTTAACTTTATAATATTCTTCTATATGTACATAAAAATTAGGAATTAGAAGTTTATTTTTTAAAATGCTAGGATAAGTTTATTTAATTTATATCCATCATGGAGGTGCCGTATGAAACTGAAAAATTTTATACACAATAGTCTTATGGCAGGATTATTAATATGCCCGTTACTATTTGCCGGTTGTACTAATTCTGTTGGTCCAAACGATACAACCAAAGACAATATAAAAGTCGTTACAGATTTAACCGGTACAGACGTATCTATGAAGAAAGAGATTAATCGTATCGCTATCGTCCCTATCCCTTGGACCTCTATTGTATATGCAGTTGATGGTAGTGATAAAAAAATAGTAGGCATCCATCCATCAGCTAAAAAATCATATGAAGCTAGTATATTTAAGACGTTAGCTCCTGATTTAGAAAATGTTAACTCATCATTTGTAGACAACAATTTCAATGTTAATTTTGAAGAAGTTGCTAAGTTAAAGCCCGATGTCGTCATCATTTGGGATTATCAACCAGAAGTAGCAAAAAAACTTAAAGAGCTAGGTATACCTGCTGTATCCATAAAGTATGGAACATTGGAAGATATTCAAAACGGAATTCGTCTGTTAGGCAAGATTCTAGATAAACCGGAACAAGCCGAAGCCTTAATCTCATACCATAAAGATTCAGAAGCATATTTTAAACAAAAAAATGCTTCTGCGTTACCAAATAAGCCGAAAGTATTATATTTGCAAAATAAGAATCTAACTGTCGCGGGGAACAATTCAGTCAATCAACTCATGATTACTATGACAGGTGGTGAAAATGCTGCAAAAGATACAAAAGGTAGCTGGACTAAAGTCTCAATGGAAGAAATCATGACCTGGGATCCAGATATAATTATATTAAGCAACTTTGATTCCATTAGACCTGATGATATTTATCAGGATAAGCTTGAAGGTCAAAATTGGAGTAACATAAAAGCAGTAAAAACGCATCGAGTTTATAAAGCACCTATGGGAATCTATCGTTGGGATGCACCTAATGTAGAAACACCATTAATGATGAAATGGATGGGACAACTCATTCAACCTGATACTTTTAATGACTATATATTACGTGACGATTTAAAACAGTTTTACAATACCTTCTACCATTACAATCTCACAGATAGTGAAATTAATACCATCTTAAATATTTCTATAAATAACACTCCCACATTTTAACTAAGGAGTAATCATGAGATCTCAAAATAAATATCTAGTTATATTTTTCTGCCTTTTAGTATTTCTTACTCTTACTGTATTAATATCCTTAATGACTGGGCGATATATGCTAATGCCCACACAAGTTATAAATATTTTATCAAACGGAAGCTCTGCAGCTGCATTTGATATGGAATCCGCCGTAATTTGGAATCTTCGTATTCCTCGAATTCTACTAAACATACTTGTCGGTGGAGCTCTTGCAATAGCTGGAACCGTTTTTCAAGGTATTTTCAGAAATCCATTAGTCAGTCCGGATATATTAGGTGTCAGTTCTGGTGCAGCCTTTGGCGCTGCACTGGGAATATTAATTTCCGGAATAAATATATACGCTACGGGATTTGCACTTATCTTTGGTATTGCCAGTGTTTGCCTCACATATAGTCTAGCTCGACTAAGAAATCAAATCACATCATTATCACTGGTTTTATCAGGAATGATTGTTTCTGCTATTTTCGGAGCATTGATAGCTTTAATTAAATATGTAGCTGATCCATATGACAAATTACCGGCAATCACATATTGGTTAATGGGTAGTTTTTCTACAGCTTCCTACGAAAATGTTTCACTCGTCTCTATTCCTATCATCTTTGGATGCGCTGTGCTATACTTTTTACGTTGGAAAATCAACATTCTCTCTATGGGAGATGAGGAAGCTACAGCGCTTGGGGTGAACCCTTTTAAGTTACGCCTAATTATCATTGCTATGGCCACGTTAATAACTGCAGCCTGCGTAACCATCACAGGAATTATCGGTTGGGTAGGACTTGTCATTCCACATATTTGTCGCATGTTAATAGGTGTAGATCATCAGAAACTACTTCCTATCTCCATCATTGTCGGAGCTATTTTCATGATTATCGTGGATTTAATCGCACGCTCAGCTATTGCTGCAGAAATCCCAATAGGAATAATCACCGCCTTAGTAGGGGCCCCATTCTTTGCTTGTCTTTTTTACCGAACACGAGGTGATTGGAAATGATTTTTGAATTGAGAAATGGCTCATTTGCTTATAATAAAAAAGATTATATTTTCAAAGACATTTCTTTCACAATAAAATCGGGCGAAATATTGACTATTTTAGGCAGGAACGGGATTGGAAAAACAACATTAGTAAAATGTATCTCCCGTATACAGCAGTTACAAGAAGGCAACATATACATAAATAATCAACTAGTTAAACCCCATGATAATGCTCCTATTGGCTATGTTCCGCAAGCAAGAGAATTATCATTTCCTTATACGGTAGAAGAAATCGTATTAATGGGACGCAGTAGACATATTGGTATGTTTTCTGTACCTACAGATAAAGACTATGAAATAGTCCACTCTGTCCTAAAAAGAATAGGTATTTCCTCACTCGCTTCCAAAACAGCATCAAGCTTAAGTGGAGGTCAGTTGCAATTGGCATTTATTGCCAGAGCACTAGCGAGTGAACCACAACTGCTCATTATGGACGAACCAGAATCACATTTAGATTTTAAAAATCAGTATACCATGCTTTCACTTATTCGAAACATCGTAGATGAATCTAATCTTGCTTGCATTATGAACACACATTATCCTGATCATGCACTTCAAATATCTGATAAAACTTTAATGCTAAAACCTAATAACTATATTTTAGGTACCACCAAGAATACTATAACAGAAAATAATCTGAATGATTTCTTTGATGTTCGTACCAAAATCATTGTAGGAAAAGAGGATAATAAATCCTATTCAGGGTTTATAGTACTTGGCACTAAAGAATGATAAAGTTTTTTTACAATTATATATGATATTCATTTAATAAAATATTTAACTAAACTTACAGAACGTGCTTTCGATAATCTACAAATATAAAATAGTTACAATGCCGCTAATTAAGGGGCTGTAACAGAATGCGGTTTCACCGCATTCTAGTTGCAGTCCCTTTAAAATATAAGAAACACCAAGAAAATTAGATTTGTAAAATCGTATG
>OGJD01000565.1_pt1 | contig 30642 bp, 25 predicted proteins | sample 1571971 | NCBI WGS metagenome assembly OGJD01 (sample SAMEA2582117, study PRJEB24529) | metagenome | biome: Human gut stool | place: China | collected 2011
CACCACCGTGTGGGTGATCTACTGGGTTCATTGCAGTACCACGAACTGTAGGGCGTACGCCTCTCCAGCGGTTAGCACCGGCTTTACCCAATACGCGAAGCATATGCTCTGAATTGCCTACTTCACCAATGGTGGCAGAACATTCAGCTAACACTTTACGCATCTCGCCAGAACGGAGACGTAAAGTCACATAATTACCTTCACGGGCAATGATCTGTACATAAGCACCAGCTGAACGAGCAATTTGACCGCCTTTACCTGGTTTTAATTCAACATTATGTACGGTAGAACCAACCGGGATATTACGCATTGGTAATGAGTTACCAACTTTAATTGGCGCATGTGCACCCGCTTGGATTTGATCACCTGCAGCCAAACCTTTTGGTGCTAAGATATAACGACGTTCACCGTCTTTATAAAGCACTAAAGCAATATTTGCAGAACGATTCGGATCGTATTCTAAACGTTCAACAACACCAGGAATGTCTAATTTATTACGTTTAAAATCAATTAAACGATAGTGTTGTTTGTGACCGCCACCGATGTGACGAGTAGTAATACGACCATAGTTGTTACGACCACCGGTTTTAGATTTAGTATCTAAAAGCGCAGCAAAAGGTTTACCTTTATGCAACTCAGGGTTAACAACTTTAACAACATGACGACGACCAGCGGAGGTCGGCTTACATTTAACGATAGCCATTATCTTCTACTCCTCCGTAATTACTCTGCTGCGCCTTCAACGAAGTCCAAAGATTGTCCTTCTTGAAGTGTAACATAAGCTTTTTTCCAGTCACTGCGACGTCCCATCTTAGCACCACGGCGTTTAGTTTTACCTTTCACCACAACGGTACGAACAGAATCCACTTTCACTTCAAAAAGTTGCTCTACTGCATTAGCAATTTCTACTTTATTCGCATCTAAAGCGACTTTGAAAACGATTGTGTTTGACTTCTCAGCGTTATTTGTTGCTTTCTCAGAGACATGTGGTGCTTTAAGCACTTTTAGCAAACGTTCTTGACTCATGCTAACATCTCCTCAATTTGCTTCACAGCATCCACAGTTACAACTACTTTATCGAAAGCAATTAAACTTACCGGATCGATACCTTGAGCATCACGAACATCTACTTTGTATAAGTTGCGTGCTGCCAAGAATAGATTTTCATCTAAACTTGCTGTGATGATTAACACATCTTCAAGTGCTAATTCTTTTAATTTTTGTACTAATACTTTGGTTTTTGGTGCATCAATTTCAAATTTATCAACAACAACTAAACGATCTTGACGAACAAGCTCGGAAAGAATGCTCTTGATTGCACCGCGGTACATTTTCTTGTTCACTTTTTGGCTGTGATCTTGTGGTTTCGCTGCGAAAGTCACACCACCAGAACGCCAAATTGGTGATTTGATATCACCGGAACGAGCACGACCTGTACCTTTTTGACGCCAAGGTTTTTTACCTGAACCGGACACTTCAGCACGAGTTTTTTGTGCACGAGAACCTTGACGAGCACCTGCTGCATAAGCAACAACAACTTGGTGAATCAACGCTTCGTTAAACTCACGGCCGAAGGTAGTTTCAGAAACAGTGAGTGCATTAGCACCAACAACTTGTAATTCCATCTCTATCTCCTAGACCTATGCTTTAACTGCCGGCTTAACGATAACATCGCTACCAGTAGCACCAGGAACGGCACCTTTTACTAATAACAATTTACGCTCAGCATCTACACGAACAACTTCAAGGGATTGAACGGTTACACGTTCATTACCTAAGTGCCCTGCCATTTTTTTACCTTTAAACACACGACCCGGAGTTTGGTTTTGACCAATAGAACCGAGAACACGATGTGATAAAGAGTTACCGTGGGTAGCATCTTGAGTACGGAAGTTCCAACGTTTAACACCACCTTGGAAACCTTTACCTTTAGAAGTACCAGTAACATCTACTTTTTTAACATCTGCAAAGATGTCAACATTGATTTCTTGACCTAAAGTGAATTCTTCACCTTCAGTACGAAATTCCCATAAACCGCGACCAGCTTCAACACCTGCTTTCACGAAATGACCTGCTTCAGGTTTAGTTACACGATTCGCTTTTTTAGAACCAGTAGTAACTTGAACTGCAGTATAGCCATCGTTTTCAAGAGTTTTAACTTGAGTTACGCGGTTGGCTTCGATTTCGATAACGGTAACTGGTACTGAAACACCGTCTTCATTGAAGATACGGGTCATACCAACTTTACGACCGACTAAACCAATCATTGTAATAACCTCTTAATTAACCTAGGCTGATCTGCACGTCAACGCCGGCAGCCAAGTCTAAACGCATTAAAGCATCAACAGTTTTTTCTGTTGGCTCAACAATATCAACTAAACGTTTGTGAGTACGGATTTCATACTGGTCACGCGCATCTTTATTTACGTGTGGAGAAATCAATACTGTGAAACGCTCTTTACGAGTTGGTAAAGGAATCGGACCACGCACTTGCGCACCGGTACGTTTAGCTGTTTCAACGATCTCCGCTGTGGATTGATCGATCAAACGATGATCAAACGCTTTAAGGCGGATACGGATTCTTTGGTTCTGCATGAGACCAGAGCTCCAATAAATTTAGCTAATAAAAAAACTAACACCATCACAATTCTTACATCAAAACAACAAGAAAAGGAGGTGCAAGCTACCTGTTATATAGTCCCCAAATCGGAGACATTGTTAGTATTACATATCGTAATACCCGTTTAATAAATGATTACATTAAACGGCTTCTATAATTAAAGCCTGTGAATTTTACTAAAACCTCGTCTTCACTGCAAGCCTTTTCTTACTTTTTACATCAATAAAGTGCGGTGAATTTCAAAAACATTTTCTAAAACGACCGCACTTTATTGATGAAAAAGAGAATTACAACGGCAATTCGGTAGTGTATTTAATGGTTTTTAGCGACACTTCTGACTTTAACGTTTTAATGCCGATCTCTTTGGTCAAATATTTGGTTTTTATGGCGTGAAATTCATCCAAATCGGATACCAGCATTTTTAAAATAAAATCGTAACTTCCCGCCATTAAATGGCATTCCGTGATTTGCGGAATCAATTTCACTTCAAAAATGAACCGCTCTTTAAGGGCAGGATCTTCCTCAAAAAATGTACCCTGCACATAAACAAGTAAATCGCGGTTTAATTTTTTAGGATTCAATAACGCCGTATAACCATCGATAACACCGCTTTCTTCTAAATGGTTTACCCGACGCAAACAAGCGGAATTTGACAGCCCGATTTCTTTGGCGAGCTCATTATTTTGTAAGCGCCCGTTGCGCTGTAAAGCCTTTAAAATGCGCGTATCAATGTTATCGAATAATTTCTTAAACATAAAAAATCCCTTTTTTAGGAAAGAAAATGCGTGCGCATTATAACAAGGCCACCTATAAAAAACTGTGATATAGGTGGCCTTTATTAAAATTGATGTTAAACGCTATATAAAGAGACTTGAACAACCAGTAGGATTGCCCCGATGACCAGTAAGCAGCCAATCATCGGCATCACAAATTTCACCCATTTATTAAATGGTATGTGCAACATTTGTAATGTCACCAACACCAAACCGGTCGGTGCCAAGAATAACATGGCATATTGACCCCAGTTATAGGCAGAAACCACGATGTCACGCGGAATACCCACTGCGTCCGCAAGCGGTGCCATAATTGGCATGGAAAGCACTGCCAAACCGGAAGAAGATGGTACGATAAGGCCTAAGAAAATGAAGACCACTAATTGACCAAGAATAAAGACGCTACCCGGCATACCACTTACAAGGTTAGACATGTAGTCCAAAATGGTGTCGGAAATCATACCTTGTTCAAGCACTAAGTTTACACCACGTGCCAAACCGATAATCAAAGAGACGCCAACTAATTCGGATGCCCCTTCGGTAAAGGATTCCACGATGTCTTTTTCTTTCAAGCCACTGATAAACATGATGATAATCGTGATTGACAAGAAGGAAGCAGCCATTTGTGGGAACCACCAACCGCCAGCCATTACCCCCCAAATCATGATTGGGAAAGCAATACAGAAGAGGATTAAGATAAGTTTTCTTCTTAAGGTAAATTCAAGCACGGTATTTGGGTCAAAGTTTTTCATATAACGATGATAAAACTCTTCTCTATCTTCATAAGTATAGGAAAAACTCGGATCCGCTTTTACTTTCTTACCATACCAATATAAGTAAGCAATCACGCAAGTTGCCCCTAACACGAGACCAATGGCACGGAAACCAATCCCTTCGGTAAATTGAATACCGGCAGCATTAGACGCGATAACCACTGAGAATGGGTTAATTGTGGAAAACGCTGTCCCCATGGAGGAGGCTAAGAAAATTGCACCAACACAAATGATGGCATCATACCCCAGCGCTAAAAATACCGGCACCAAGATAGGGTAAAACGCAACAGCTTCTTCTTCGATACCACAAGTTGTACCGCCTAACACCATCAACACGGAAACACTAAATACAATCATAAATTCATTGCCTTTCGTGCGCCGCGCTAAAGCCATTAACCCCGCGTTAAACGAGCCCGTTCTATTAATGACCCCTATCATACCGCCCAGCACGAAAATGAACACCATCACATCCACGGCTTCTATGGTTCATTCCACCATGCTGATAGGAATATCTTTGATACCTTTGTAATGTTGTTCAATACGTTGATAAGTGCCCGGAATGGCAATCGGTTTTTTGATCACCCCTTCGGTGAAATTGGAGAGTTTAATTTTGATATTAAGATTATTTAAGGTTTCTTCCGTAGCAGGATAGGTTTTATCTTGCTCACCATAAGCTTTTACTACAAAGACTTTTTCGGTCGTATTATAGGTCAACTTAGAATAGGAACCGGAAGGAATAACCCATGTTAATCCCACTGCAAGGATTAAAATGAAGAATAAAATCGTGAACGCTGATGGGAAATTAAAGACCTTTTTTTTATTAGACGCTTCCATAGCAGACTCCTCGTCAATATCGAAGTTAGCAGATCGGCATAATCATTCATCAACCATGCCGACCGCACATTCTACTTTGAACTGCTAAAATACTCAAAGTGAGTTTATTATTATGAATAATAAGAAATTTCTTTCACTTTATTCGTGATACGTGTGCCGGCTTTACCTTTCACAATATCAACGATATCGGAAAGTGAACCGATCACCGCATCTTTACCCGTACTACGTGCAAAATTCACTGCAGCCTGTACTTTTGGTCCCATAGAACCGGCGGCAAAGCCCATTTTTTCAATTTCATCCGGTGGTGCTGACGCGATAGCTTTTTGTGTTGGTTTGCCCCAATCTACAAAGGTTGCTGACACATCTGTCGCGATAATGAATAAATCTGCTTCCAGATTATCGGCAAGTAGTGCAGAACATAAGTCTTTATCGATAACCGCTTCTACGCCACGCAAATTATGTTGCTCATCGTAGTAAGTCGGGATACCGCCACCACCGGCGCAAATCACGATACTGCCTTTTTCTAACAACCATTTCACCGGATTGATTTCAAAAATGCGTTTTGGTAACGGACTTGGCACCACGCGACGATATTTATCACCATCTTGTGCAATGCTCCAGTTTTTCTCTTTTGCCAAGCGTTCGGCTTCTTCTTTGGAATACACCGGACCGATTGGTTTAGTTGGGTTCTTAAATGCCGGATCGTTAATATCGACTTCCACTTGTGATAGCAATGTGGCGAACGGCACTTCAAACGGCACTAAGTTACCTAATTCTTGTTCAATCATGTAACCAATCATACCCACAGATTCTGCACCCAATACATCTAACGGATAAGGAGGCACTTCTTTATAGGCTGCACTTTGTAATGCTAACAAACCTACTTGTGGACCATTACCATGTGCGATAACCAATTCATTGTTTGGATAAATCTTCGCAATTTGTTCGCAAGCAATACGCACGTTTAATCGCTGGTTCTCAGCGGTGAGCGGCTCGCCGCGACGCAATAAGGCATTTCCACCTAATGCAATAACAATTCTCATATACCACCTCTTAAATTAAGCTGGAATAAAGTACGGCTTTAATGGTATGCATGCGGTTTTCTGCTTGTTCGAAAGCCACATTCATTGGAGATTCAAAAACATCTTCGGTCACTTCAATACCATTGGCTAATTCAGGGTATTTTTCTGCAATTTGGCGACCCACTTTGGTTTCACTGTTGTGGAATGCAGGTAAGCAGTGCATGAATTTCACACGCGGATTGCCGGTGCGTTTCATCAATTCAGGGGTGACTTGATACGGTAATAATAATTTAATGCGTTCGCCCCAGGTTTCTAATGGTTCACCCATGGAAACCCATACGTCAGTATGTACGAAATCAACGTCTTTCACGGCTTTATCGATATCATCGCTCACCGTAATACGTGCGCCACTTTGTTTTGCAAATTTTTCGCACATATCCACTAACTCTGCATCCGGTAATAAGGCTTTGGGTCCGCAAATGCGTACATCCATACCCAATTTAGCACCGATTAATAACAAGGAATTACCCATGTTGTTGCGCGCATCACCGATGTAAACATATTTGATTTCACTTAATGGTTTATCGCAGTTTTCAATCATGGTTAGCACGTCCGCCAACATTTGTGTTGGGTGGAATTCATCAGTTAAACCATTGAACACCGGCACACCGGCATATTCTGCTAATTCGTCCACAATTTCTTGTTTGAAACCACGATATTCAATAGCATCGTACATTCTGCCTAATACGCGGGCAGTGTCTTTCATACTTTCTTTGTGACCAATTTGAGACGAGTTCGGATCGATGTAAGTGACTTGGGCGCCTTGGTCATAAGCAGCGACTTCAAAAGCGCAACGGGTACGGGTAGAGGTTTTTTCAAAAATTAGCGCAATATTTTTGCCTTTTAATTTTTGTTGTTCGGTACCGGCATATTTTGCTCTTTTTAAGTCCCGGGATAAATCTAATAAATATTTGATTTCACGTTCTGAGTGATTAACAAGACTTAATAAGTGTCTGTTTTTAAGATTGAAAGCCATAATAATCTCCTTGATTTTTGTTTATTGACTTAATCCGAATAGCCAAGCTATTCACAAACTATTTATTCGACATACAACCTACTCCTTGCGAACGTCTTCATTTTAAAAGAAAGGCAAGTGAATATCGTGTCGAATTTCGGCTCCTAATGTAAAGATTTTGAACAAATTTCTAACAAAGGGCTTTTTATTGGTATAAAATTCGAACAAAAAATTTTCTATGCGAAAAAATTTTAACCTCATCACCCAACATTAATCTCATCATGAACACTGTGCTTCTTTTTTTACGTCATAACGCCATTAAAGTGCGGTATGTTTTACACAAGAAATTACGTCAAACCTATCGAATTTCACACAAAACCCTCGAATTTACCTGTTTACTGATCGGCGCCAGCTTAGTTTCGTTGTTTTCCCTTGGCTTTGCCAAACTTGCGGATTTTGGCTTGGAATGGAACGCCCATTGGACACAACAATATCCCCTTGCTGTCTGGTTTATTTTGCCCGGCGGTTTGGCGTTATTAACCTGGTTCGTCGCCAAATACACACCTTATGTCGGTGGTAGTGGCATCCCGCAAGTCATTGCCTCGCTTAGCCTGCCCCATCAAGCCAATAAAAACCGTTTAGTCGCCTTTGGACAAACCCTATGGAAAATTCCACTCACGTTTTTAGCGATGCTTATCGGCGCCTCCGTAGGACGGGAAGGTCCTTCCGTGCAAATCGGTGCTGCCGTGATGTTATGGTGGGGCAACTTGTGCCGAAAATACGGCGTGGCATTTAATGGATTGAGTGCCAATGAGCTGATGGCAACCGGGGCAGCCGGTGGCCTTGCCGCTGCATTTAATGCGCCTTTAGCCGGCGTTATTTTTGCTATCGAGGAATTGGGACGTGGTGTGTTATTGCGTTGGGAACGACGCGTATTGTTAGGCGTACTCGCTGCCGGTTTTATTTTGGTGGCGATTGAAGGCAACAACCCCTATTTCCCAACATATCAAGGTGTCACCGATATGCCTTATTTATGTTTATGGGTTTTAGTTTGTGGTGCGGTAAGTGGTGTCAGCGGAGGGATTTTCGGCCGTTTGTTAATCAAAGGCGCAGCCGGAACCTTCCCTTTCTGTCGCCATTGGATACGCAAGCACCCTATTTTCACCGCGATTATTTTAGGCTTAATATTGACCGCACTTGGCGTTTACACCAACGGCCAAACTTACGGCACTGGCTACCAAGTTGTTACCCAAGCGCTCGATGGACAAGCGGTACAAAGCGACATTGGCATCATGAAACTGTTCGCCACAGTAGGCACATATTGGACGGGTATTGCCGGTGGTATTTTCACCCCTTCACTCACCATCGGTGCTGGGCTTGGCGTGCAAGTTGCCGCCTTTACTGACGGTTCAGTCGACCAGCGCTTGTTGGTGTTGTTATGTATGGCGGCATTTCTCGCGGGTGCGACCCAATCGCCGGTCACCGCCAGCGTTATCGTGATGGAAATGACCGGCTGCCAACCCGTATTGATTTGGCTATTGATTTGCTGTCTGATTTCCTCCATTATTTCACGCCAATTTAATCCGAAGCCGTTTTATCACATGGCGGCAGGGCGTTTCCGCCAACGGATCAAAGAAGAAATGCCAAAAGACATGAAGGAAACCCCATAAAAATGTCCCAATATCAACCGCACTTTTACCGAGGCCGCTTCGCCGTTGCCCCCATGCTGGATTGGACAACACGCCATTGCCGTTATTTCCACCGCCAATTTTCCCGTCACGCCTTGCTTTATACGGAAATGGTGACCACCCAAGCCATTATTTATGCCAAATATGATCATCTTGATTTTGATGTAGCAGAAAACCCGGTGGCGTTACAACTGGGCGGTAGAGATCCGAAACAACTTCAACATTGCGCTCAATTAGCGCAACAACGCGGCTACCAAGAAATCAATCTGAATGTGGGGTGCCCATCTGATCGTGTACAAAACGGTATGTTCGGTGCGTGTTTAATGGCAAACGCGGAACTGGTTGCAGAGTGCGTGCAACAAATGCAAAGTGCGGTGCACATTCCCGTCACCGTAAAAACCCGCATCGGCATTGATGATTTTGACAGCTATGATTTTCTCTGTGATTTTGTCCAAAAAGTGCACCAAGCCGGCTGTCAGGAATTTATTGTGCATGCTCGTAAAGCGTGGTTATCCGGTTTAAGCCCGAAACAAAATCGTGAAATTCCGCCGCTAAATTACGAACGTGTGTATCAACTAAAACAGGATTTTCCCCATTTGCTCATCAGCATTAACGGCGGCATTAAAACGATTGAGGAAATGCAACAGCACTTGAAGTATGTGGATGGTGTCATGGTGGGGCGCGAAGCCTATCAAAATCCCGCATTGCTCGGTCATATCGATCACACATTGTTTGACGCCAATGCCCCGATTATCACCCCACGCCAAGCGGTGGAAAACATGTTTCCATACATCGAACAGCAACTCAGACAAGGCGTCTATCTGAATCATATTGTGCGCCACATGCTCGGTGCCTTCCAAAACTGCAAAGGCGCACGCCAATGGCGTCGTTATTTAAGCGAAAATGCCTACAAAGCCGGCGCCGGCATTGACGTGGTAGAAACCGCATTAGGGTTTGTGGAAGCGTAAAAGTGCGGTCAGTTTTAAATGCAAAAAAAAGCACGCATGAGAAAATGCGTGCCATCAATAAATCAGTTATAAAACAAAAGTGCGGTGGATTTAAAAAACGTTTTTCAAACCCACCGCACTTTTTCTTCTTATTACAGAATATGTTGATATTCTTCTAACATTTCTTTCGGCCAAACGCTGGATTGCACTTCACCAATATGTTTTTTACGTAATAACAACATTGCCAAACGAGATTGACCGATACCGCCACCAATACTTAACGGCAATTTGCCTTGCAATAATTCTTGGTGCCAATCCATGTTGAGACGGTCTTCATCACCGGTTAAGCTCACTTGTAAACGTAACGCCGCTTCATCCACACGAATGCCCATGGAAGATAACTCAAAGGCTTTGCCGAGTTGGTCGTTCCAAACCAAGATATCACCGTTCAAGCCTTTGTAGCCGTTTTCTGACTCTGTTGTCCAGTCATCGTAATCCGGTGCACGTCCATCATGTGGCTTGCCGTCAGATAATTTGCCGCCGATACCGACTAAGAAAACGGCGCCATATTCTTTACAGATCGCATTTTCACGCTCTTTGCCGCTCATGTTTGGATAGCGTTTCACGAGGTCTTCACTGTGTACGAAAGTAATGTGTTTTGGTAGTACGGACGGAATATCAAAACGGGCTTCCACCGCCAATTCTGTTAAGCGAATCGCACGATAAATCGAATTCACGGTTTCTTTTAAATAGGCGAAATTGCGACGTCCTTCCGGAATCACTTTCTCCCAGTCCCATTGGTCCACATAAACGGAATGGGTCGCATCTAACGAATCTTCGTCCGGACGCAACGCTTTCATGTGTACAAACAAGCCTTCGCCTTCTCTAAAATGAAAACGGGCTAATGTATGACGTTTCCATTTTGCCAAAGAGTGAACCACTTCAAACACCGCATTTGGAATTTGTTTTACATGCACTTGAACCGCTTTTTCAATACCGGAAAGGTTATCTTGCATGCCATTACCAACCTGACTTAAGATTGGGCCTTGAACTTCAATGATGCCTAATTGCTCGATGAGGTTTTGAGTAAATGTATTTTTTACAAAACTAATCTCTTGTTGTTGCAAAATAAATGTCTTTTTCATTGTTTTTACCCTATATTATTTAACGTTTCTACATGAATGCGGTAGATTCTCCCCATTCTTTAGGATTAATGCAACACAATTTAGCCAGAATTAAAGAAACTTCATCATTATTTAAATAACATCTAAAAAATAATCTAATTATTTAGAGTTTTTAAAACAAAGGAGTGCGTTATGCACAATATCGACAATTTAGATCAACAAATATTGCGTGTATTAACCAAAGATGCCCGAACCCCTTATGCAGAAATGGCGAAAAATTTTGGTGTTAGCCCCGGCACCATTCATGTTCGGGTGGAAAAAATGCGCCAGTCAGGCATTATTGAAGGGACAAAAGTGAAAATCAATGAACGCAAACTGGGTTATGATGTTTGCGGTTTCATTGGCATTATTTTGAAATCGGCAAAAGATTATGACAAAGTGATCAAAAAGCTAGAGGCCATTGATGAAGTAGTAGAAGCCTATTACACCACCGGCAATTATTCCATTTTCATTAAAGTCATGACACACACCATTGCCGAACTCCATTTAGTCTTGTCAGCAAAAATTCAATTAATCGATGAGATTCAATCCACAGAAACCTTAATTTCCATGCAGAACCCGATTTTGCGTGATATTAAACCGTAAATAACAAAGAACAAGAAAGGAGGATGTTATGTCAGAAGTCTTTCACCTAGGCTTAACGAAAGCCATGTTAGATGGGGCTAAATTAGCCATCGTCCCGGGCGCACCGGAGCGTGTGGAACGCATTGCCCGCTTATTGGATCGCCCAAAATTCCTCGCCTCCACCCGCGAATTTACCTCTTGGCTCGGCTATATTGAGGAACACGCCGTGGTCGTATGTTCCACCGGTATTGGCGGCCCATCCGTTTCCATCGCAGTAGAAGAATTAGCCCAACTCGGTGTGCGTACTTTCTTACGTATCGGTACAACCGGTGCCATCCAACCGCACATTAACGTCGGTGATTTATTAGTAACGACCGGGGCGGTGCGTCTCGATGGCGCCAGCCGACATTTCGCCCCATTGGAATATCCGGCGGTAGCAAACTTTGAGTGTACCGAAGCCCTTTACAAAGTCGCCAAAGAAGAAGTCGGCGATGCCGTCCATGTGGGTATCACCGCCTCTTCAGATACTTTCTACCCGGGGCAAGAACGTTATGACACTTACACCGGCAAGATTTGCCGTCATTTCCAAGGTTCATTAAAACAATGGCAAGAATTGAACGTGATGAACTATGAAATGGAGTCTGCCACCTTGTTCACCATGTGCTCCGCACTGGGTTTACGTGCAGGCATGATCGCAGGTGCTATCGTCAACCGTACCCAACAAGAAATCCCGAATGAGGCGACTATTCAATCCACTGAAGAAACCGCCATTCACGTAGTAGTGAAAGCGGCAGGCTTGTTAGTGTAATTGACGTTAGCACAGGGCTTGTCGCATAAAAAAGAGCGGTCGAAAAACACCATGAATTTCGACCGCTCTTTTTATTGTCTGTATCAAATCAATGGCAATAAAAAAGCCTCCGTTAAGAGGCTTTTTTTAGCATTTTATTTTGAGTATAACGGTGCAGGACCTGTTTTACCCATCGTTTTCGTGCCTTCGGCTTTTACCAATGAGCCGGAAGAGGAAATCTCTACTCGACGGTTAGGTGCTAAGCAATCTTTTAGTGCTTGACCACTGCCATCACAAGCTTTCACTTGATTTGCTTTACCGTGTCCGATAGCTACGATGTGCGCTTTTAAGCCTAATTCAGCTAAACGCGCTTTCACACGGTCTGCACGACGTTGTGATAAAGCTAAATTATAACGATCAGAACCTAAGCGATCGGTATAGCCATCAACAGTGACTTCTTTTGCTTTAGCAGATTTTAACTGCTGTGCAATATTGTCAATCACTTCTACACCTTGTGCAGTCAATGTGTCCTTGTTAAAATCAAACAAGAAATCGCCGGACAAACTGAAAGAATAGTTGCTGTTACAGCCGTTTGGATACCAATAGAAATTTTGTGCGTTCATGTCTGAATCGAACAATACTTTAAATTGGCATACTTTATTTGCACCGTTTTCACGGTAGTTAAACACGTAATCCCATTCACGCACGCCGAATAAGCCTTCCGCAAAATGCGGGCGACCGATCAAATAATAAAGTTGATCTTTATTCATGCCTTTTTCAATCATGCGAACGTTATCCCAGTTCGGCCAAGAACCGTATTGGCTGCCGTCATGATTAAATGTGGAATCTTCAACTTTAGGCCACACTAATTGGGTGTTCTCCACCGGTGCGCCATCTTTAGATACGTGACTTAAGTTACCGCAAGCAACCAACATAGTCGCAGCGATAGTCGATAATAACATTTTTGCTAAGGTCATCTCTTCACCTCGTAGAATTCATAAAATAGTTGTTTGTTTCAACCTTGGGTTGTTTCTCTTTGGTTACCAAGGGAAATCACGTTATTTAACCGGGTTGCACATAAAAGTGCGGTCGATTTTTATCGTGAAATTCACCTTGGTATGCCTTCAAAAAATAGGAAAGCTATATCGCTTCCCTATTTTCATTAAGCGAACGGTATTACCATTGGTAGCCCGCACCTACACCAGCACCAAAGTTGCCACGGGTGTCACTGTTACCAGTCAATTTCACCACAACTTTACCGTTATCAGAAACGCGGGATACACCTAAGGCAATCGCACTTTCACCACGGTAAGTACCGGCAGAAACAGCAACCATGTTTTTACCCGGCAAGTAAGCTTGCGGTAAAGATGCCGCTGCGTTAGCACCCGCTACACCGGCACGCAGATTTCTATCCGCACGATGCAGCTTGCCTTCAACAGCACGTAATTGCCCAACATTCACTGCATCGGTATTGTTCACGCCTGGTGCAACATTTTTGATAGTCATATTGTTGGCGTTGATACCGTCACTCTTCGTCATACTTGGACCACCTTCAATGGTTACACCATTGGTGGTGATTGTAGTATCACCGACTTTGACCGTTTCAGCGGTTACTGTCTTCGCTGTTACTGTATTCGCTGTCACACTATTAACATTAACATCTTTTGCCAAGCCTACAGTCACGGTGTTTCCTTCGACTTTGGTCATAATATTGCTACCGCCATCAAATTTAGTCCAATCCGTGTTTGTTTTCGCACCTTTAATATCGACTTGAGTATTCAATTTGGCATTATGAACTGTGCCGTCATTTGCACCAAATTTTAATCCGTCATTTAAAGTTGCTACATATTCACGTTTACCAGCGTCAACATCGTAAACGATACGAGTTTTCTTCTCACCCGCTGCACCATTTACGTCAGTTGCACCTTGAGCAACAGTGACCTTGCCTTTAGCATCTGCACCATCAATATCGATAGAACCGTCTTTGCCGTTTAAAGTAACGCTGTTTTGATCGTTAGCACTTTTCACCGCTAAAGTTCCATCTTGGTTACCCTTAGTTGTACCACCGAGAGTAATCTCGTTATTTAAGCTAACTGTTAATTTCGCAGTTTTCTTGCCATCAACTTGTTGCTCTTCAACTTTAGTATTGATGTTGTCATCACCGGTAATTTGAGCTGTAGTACCTAGGTCTTGTTTAACCTCGTTACCTTCTTTGTCTTTCAAACCGAAAGCATCTGTTGCTACAGTTTTCAAATCACCAACATTGACGCCATTTTCCAATACATCTCCGGTTGCATCTGTAACTTTAACACCACCAGTCAGACCGCTAGCAAGTTTAGTAATTTGCTTACCTGCAACATCAATACCAGTCTTAGTAACGCTTGGACCACCTGTGATGGTAACACCTTGGCTATCAACCTTAGTACTGTCGTTACCGTTAACGAACTGAGCACTTGTTAAGCCTTTCAACTCTTTGTTCAACGTCACGTTAACATCATTACCATTGGCTGTTGTTGTGATGTTGGTATCGCCTTTCACACCAACTGTGTCACCCAGCTTACGTACGCTGGTATTACCACCATCAGTTGCGAAGGTTAAACCTTCATTATCGACTTTAGTTTTAGCATCAACACCTTTTTGAATATCGGCTTTAGCTTTGTCAGATAAGTCAACTTTATAGTTTGTTACATGAACAGTGCCTTTTTTCGCTTCTGCTTCAGCTTCAACTTTAATCATGTCAGAACCGTTTGAAACAGAGGCTGAAGTATCTTTAGCAGAGACGGTGTAAATAGTCTGTTTACCAGCACCTGTTTGAGTAGTAACGGTAACATTTTCACCCGCTTCAACTTCTGTCTTCGCAGCTGTAACCGCAGTCTCAAGATCGGTTTTCACTTTATGCAACTGACCACCGTTAACGGCATCTTTACTATTTGCTTCAATTTTGCCATCATCCACATTAGTAATTTGCTTATTACCTGCATTGATACCGTCAGTTGTCACAGACACATCACCAGCAGTTAGCCCTTTGTCAGTCACTTTTACATTGGTGCCAACAGCCAAGCCCTCTTTATTCAAGGTAGTTGAGCCAATTTCAACACTGCCGTCTTTAGTAAGATCAAGATTTTTGTTTAATCCAACAGTTACATTACCACGCTCGTGAGTCACAGTGATATTTGTATCACCACTGATGTTGACTTCATCCTCAGGCTTAACAACATACTTGCTGGTATCGTTTTTACCTGTACTGAGCGTCCAACCTTTACCTGCTGTTGCCGCAGAATCTGCTACTTTCTTCAACTGACCATAGTTCACTGCATCAGTATCATCTTCACCAGCTTTAACATTAGTGATTTTCTTATCACCTGCATTGATACCTTTAGTAATTGTCATACTTGGACCATTTTCGATGGTGACACCATCTTTAGTCACTTTAGTAGCACCAACTTTAACGCTTCCATCTTCGGTGAGATTAAGATCCTTGTTTAATTCAAGTTTTACGTTGCCTTGATCATTGCTTACAGTAATATTTGCATTAGCAGAGCTAATATCGACATCACCACCCGGCTTAACGTTGTGCTTATTACCAGATTTAGCCGTAGTAAGATTCCAGCCTTTTTCTGCGGTTTCTTTCACTTCGTTTAATTGGCTACCGTTAACCGCATCTGTACTGTTTACGTTAACATCACCAGCTGCCACTTTAGTGATTTTGTTACCATTAGCATCGATAGAGGTCTTAGTAAAGCTTGGACCATCTTTGATAGTTACACCAGAACTATTAACGGTTGTATTGGCATTATCATCACCGAACTGAGCACTTGTTAATTTTTTCAGTTCTTTGGCTAATTTGATATTAATGGCATTATTAGCTTCATCGACAACAGTACCAATATTCTCATCGGAAAGATTTGTCGCGCCACCTTTAAGCTGAATTGCTTGTCCGGCATAACGTTTGACCATCTTCGTGATTTTGCCTTCATCAACAGCCAACGTGTTACTATCCGCAGCGTTAAAGCCAGTAGAATCATCTGCAGCAAAACCAAGCGGACGGGTATGCGCATACAATTGGCTACCATTGATCGCATCAGTACTTTGAGAATCCACTAAACCTGCTGCAACACCTTGAAGACGACGTGTCTCAGTATCATTACCGATCGTAACAACACCTACTGCTGGCCCACCAGCATAAGTATAAGTCGGAGCACCAATTCGGTTGCTAGCCGTGAATTGACTATAGTTACCTCTTCCGGCAGATACATTACCTGAGGCAATAAAGGCAGAGCTTGTACCTAGATAAACCGAGTTATCTTCTGAAGCCTTAACGTTGTTACCTAAGATGAAATAACCTTTACCGATCTTAGCTTTTTGACCGGTAGCCGCTGGATCAGATGGATCATCCTCACCGAGGAGTTCATTTGTTTTATTAATCGTATTTCCGGTACCGATAACATAAGAATCAGTGATCTTCAGTGCATCTTTACCTGACTCACTACCAATAGTATTCCCAGCACCCATCACAAAAATATTTTTGCTGGCTTCTAACGGTTTCTTAGCCGTATCAATAGTATTGCCATGACCGGTAACATAGACATTTTTTAATGATGGAGTTGCTTCAAAACCGTCTGTATAACGACTTTCAGTAATCGTATTGTTATTACCCATAACACGGATATTTTCCGTGCCTTTTACAATATTATTATTACCAAATACACCAGACTCGTTAGAAGTAATCTCACTGTTCGTATTACCGATAGAATAAGTGCCACTACCTTTTACTAAGGTTGCGTTTTTATCATAATTCGTAGTTAAATCACGACCAACTGTGCTTGGTTCTAAGAAACCTGCATAACCGATACTACCGGACTTAGCACCTACAACACGCTGATTTGTCCCCATAGCAATGGAATTGTCTCCACCCGCAGCAACTGTTGCCGCTGTACCAATAGCGGTTGATGACAAAGCAGCCGCTGTAGCTTGGCTACCGAAGGCACTCGCTTGTGCTTCACTGGCAGTAGAACGCTCACCCATTGCAATAGATTTTGATGATGCCGCTTTAGCAAAATAACCTAAAGCTATCGCACGATCCGGGCTGGAGTTATTTTGTTGTTTTGTAGTAGTTGTAGCCAATGTACCGATTGCAATAGAATTATTACCTTCTGAAGTCGCCCCTGCACCAATTGCCATATTGTATTGGAATCCCTGTCCACCAGTACTTATAGCTCTGGTGCTCACAGAACCTTGTGCTTCATTATCATCTAATTCATTTGACCCCTTGTAAAGGGTACCAATAGCGATAGAACCGAGTCCTTGAGCCTCTGAATTATTACCTACGGAAACACCATAATCTTTATGCGATTTGACATCCAAACCTACAGCTAAAGAGTGTTCACCTAACGCGCCATCATTATAATAGTTACCGTCGTTTTGAACTCCATTAGCTTTAGCACTGAAATAGTGAGTTTTATGCGTATCTATTGTTCTGTTAAGCTGCGATACTGTAACTGCATCATCATCAAGTTCACCCTCAGCTACACTACGAATAAGAGTCTTTTTACCATCTTTATTTAAATTGACACTATTTTTTGTTGGATCATTTTGAGCAGGATCGTAGTTAATGCCTGAACCACCGCCAGAAAGACCAGTAATCTTCGCATTTACTTTATTGAAAACATCTGCAGAAACTTGTTTCAATTGAGCTACAGTAGCTGCATCTTGATCATCTGCACCATCCGCAACATTAACAATTCGACGGTAAAGGTTTTCCGCGGCTGAACCCACAGAAACAACACTACTTGATGGTTGCGAAGTAAGATGACCCTGTGCTGCTTTTGTATTAGCCACAGAAGAACGACCTAACGCCACGTTATTTGAACCCTCAGCTTTTGAAAGCTCACCAAGCGCGATACTTCCTGAACCAAGTGCCTTACTCACATCACCAAAAGCGAGCGAACCTTTTGCTGCAGCATTCGCCTGTCTACCTAATGCAATCGCACTTGATGCGGCTTTTGTTCCAGAACCGATAGAGACACTATCAGTCACATCTGTTGATGCTGAATACGTATTAGCATCTGTACCAATAGAAATATTATTACCAGGGTTACTATTGCTTCCACCAATAAATTTACCGGCATTCTGACCGAGTGCAATGTTACCTTTACCTTGTACATTTGCACCGGCAGATTGACCAATAGCAATATTAAGTTGACCATCAACATCTGTCCCGGCATTCACACCAATATTAATGTGTTCGTTTTTGTCCCCAGCTTTATCTGCTTGTTGATTTTTACCCGCACCTTGACCAATTGAGATTGTTCTCCATGGCGCAGCCTCGGCATTTTCACCAATGGCAACGGCACCTTCACCAGTGGATTTAGCACCTTTACCGAACGCAGCGGCACCATTACCTTCAGATTGAGCACCATGACCAATTGACAAACCGGATTTCTTGGCTTCAGCACCATGACCAATTGACATTGCATCCAGACCTTCAGCCTTAGCGCCTTCACCCATTGCAATAGCAGAATCGGAACCTACAGCGATCTCAGCCCCTTTACCAAAGGCGATGGCAGAATGTGACGCAAGCGTTCTAGCACCGGTACCGATTGCGATGCTATCAAGAGCAGGATTTTTAGCTGCATCTTTATTTGATGTTAATGCATTTTTACCGATGGCAATATTGTGATTACCTCTACTAGCCGCATTATCACCAATCGCAATACCACTCTTACCATCGCCAATGATATATTCCGTAGCGCCATCATAAATCTTTTCTTCTCCATTATTTTTAGAACCGGCCTGTGCATTATGACCTAATACCACTGAGGAAGTAGCACTTCCTGTAGCAACACTGCCATGACCAACAGCAACAGACTCTGCGCCATTAGAAGAAGCATTCACACCCAATGCAACAGTATTATTCCCACCGGCTTTAGCCTCTTGGCCAATTGCAACAGCGTCAGTTCCACCGGCTGTAGCATCGGCTCCTGTTGAATTTGCACGGAAATATTTAATACCGTTGTAAGTTGTACCTGTACCTAAACCTAATTTATCAGTTGCTTTTTTTAGCAACTCAATCTCATTATCATTAGTAGTTTTATAGTTACCAAAATCAGTTTTTAATGTATTTAGATCATCTTGGCTAGCTTTACCATTAACGGTAGTTGTTAATGTATTTAGAGCATCTTGACTAGCTTTACCATTCACTGTGTTTTGTAATGCAGTTAAATCAGCTTGGCTAGCTTTAGTTGCTACATCATCGGTGGTTGCTAAATTTTTACCGTTCAATGTAGCAGTACCATGTAATGTTGTTGTACCTGTTGCAGTGCCTGCAGCACCAACAGTTAATGATGTTGTTGCGGTAACATTCGGAGCATTAACATCAGCAGCAAATACTGAAGATGCGCCGAAGCAGAATGAGAGGGCAACAGAAAGTGCGGTTAATTTTGTGCGTACTTTTGCAGTGTTGCTTGATGCCGCTGTTGAATTGCGTCCTGATACCCCTTTAGAGCGCGCTAATTCGGATACAACGACTAATACGTTAGTTACCTTACTCCAGATAACCTTGTATATATTATTCATGGAAGTTCTCCTAATGGTTAAATTTAATCAAGATATATTGATATATAACTTTAATGGATAAATGCTTTACTCTTCATAACGAAGATGGATATGTAATGCATGAACAAAAAATATGTTGAGCAATGACTATTGCACAACATAGGAAAAAGTGAATGCATCACTAGTAGGCCTAATAGATACCCATAACTCTACGGCCTTCTATCAAAACACCTACGGAATCGCTAAAAACAGACTCCTCCGCTCGAGACAACATCATTGACAACGCCCATACATTTGAAAAACTAAACTACACAAATAATTTGTCGCCAATGATGCTGTCGCCACAGGTATAAATTTAAAACAGCTCCTATTGTACTTATTCAATAAGTAACATATAAAAAATTATGCCTATGGCATGGCGCGTGAATTTTAAAGCTAATTCGATTCATCGTCAATTAATACTGCTTCTAATGCAATTTTGATCATTTCATTAAACGTTAACTGACGTTCTTCCGCACTGGTGAGCTCGTGGGTGCGAATGTGGTCAGATACGGTACAGATGGTTAATGCGCGAGCACCATATTCTGCGGCAACACCGTAAATACCGGCGGCTTCCATTTCCACACCAAGAATGCCGTATTTTTCCATCACATCAAACATGCTGACATCCGGCGTGTAGAATAAATCGGCAGAGAATAAATTCCCAACGCGAGCTTTCACACCTAAGTTTTTCGCTGCTTGCACTGCGGCTTGGGTTAAACCAAAATCTGCGATGGCGGCAAAGTCGTTATCTTTAAAACGGATACGGTTTACTTTTGAATCAGTACATGCACCAAGGCCAATGATAACATCACGTACTTTAACGTCCATACGTACGGCACCACAAGAACCAACACGGATGATTTTTTTCACGCCGTATTCAGTGATAAGTTCTTTTGCGTAAATGGAACAGGAAGGGATCCCCATACCATGTGCCATCACGGAAATGCGACGACCTTTATAGGTACCGGTGAAACCTAACATATTACGTACGTTAGTCACTTCCTGTGCGTTTTCCAAAAAAGTTTCCGCAATATACTTCGCACGTAGCGGATCACCCGGCATTAATACAGCATCAGCAAATGCACCGGCAGGTGCGTTAATGTGTGGAGTCATAGTTTTTCCCTCTTGTTAACATGATAAAGCAAACGTTTCCGTTGCTTATAAACGACAACACCACGAACGTGGTCGTGGTGTCATCATAAAAAACATGGCGAAATCATACCGCACTTTATAGCACGGCACCACTTAAACCAATAAATAAACCTGCAATTGTTGCGCTCATTAAGTTAGATAATGAACCCGCAACTACGGCTTTCAAGCCTAAACGAGCCACGTCGCTACGGCGATTTGGCGCCATTCCGCCTAAGCCGCCGATTAAGATCGCGATGGAACTGAAGTTAGCGAAACCACAAAGTGCGAAGGTAATAATCGCTTTGGTTTTATCACTTAACACCACAGCAGAATCCGGTTGTAAATATTTAGCAAATTCTAAATAACCCACAAATTCGTTCACCGCTAATTTTAAACCAATCATTTGACCGGCAATGGCAGATTCTTCCCAAGAAATCCCGATTAAGTATGCCAATGGTTTGAAAATCCAACCTAAAATCACTTGTAAAGTTAAGTTTGGCTCACCAACAATGCCACCCAAGCTACTTAAAATCCAGTTGATTAAGGCAATCACAGACACAAACGCAATTAACATCGCGCCTACATTCAGTGCCAAGTGCATACCGTCACGCGCACCATTTGCTAAGGCTTCAATCGCGTTGGACGGTTTTTCCACATCAGCACCCTCTTTTAACATATCATCGGTTTTTTCCGTTTGTGGAAACATGATTTTAGCGAATAATAAACCACCCGGCGCGGCCATAAAAGAAGCCGCGATTAAGTAAGTTAACGGCACGCCCATACCGGCATAACCCGCCATCACAGAACCGGCGATAGAGGCAACACCACCAACCATAACCGCAAATAATTCAGATTGAGTCATACGGCCGATAAATGGCTTAACAATTAACGGCGCTTCCGTTTGGCCAACGAAAATGTTTGCGGCAGCAGACATAGATTCTGCTTTTGATGTGCCTAATAATTTTTGTAACCCACCACCGATTAATTTAATCACCCATTGCATAACACCGATGTAATAAAGCAAAGAAATTAAGGCGGAGAAGAAAATGATGACCGGCAACACTTTAATCGCAAAGATAAAACCGAAACTTTGGCTTGGATCAGTCAATCCACCGAATAAGAAACTAATCCCTTCATTACCAAAACCGATAACTTTACCGATAAAATCGGATGCCGCTTGTAATGCGTGACGGCCGGCCGGCACATAAAGCACGAAAGCACCGATAGCTATTTGAATGGCCAGTGCGCCAAACACAGTACGTAAATTGATCGCTTTACGGTTGTTAGAGAACAAGACTGCAATCCCTAACAGGACGAAAATACCAACAACACTAATTAAAATGTCCATAAATACCTCAAAAGTCATTGAATAAAATTCCTCGTATTCTACTTGGTTTCCATAAAAAAGAAGAGTGAATTTTATTGATTAATATCATAATTAGTGCAACCCGATGTCACTAGAAGCAAAATCCCCCTTAAAAAGGAATAAAGTGCGGTCAAAATTCAACGTAATTTATTTAGACAGCATGAATAAACCTTGGGATAATGCGCGCAACTTATTAACAAATGATGGATTAAAGATAAATGAAGAAAGCACAGGTTCTGCCGCATACACCTTGGGCAGCAAAATCCCTTTGGGCATTTGAGCCTAAATCCTTTTGCGTGTTGCTTTTATCTTTAAGTATCATGGGATTTGGCGAAGCGTTATTGCTTCTTTCTGATTTAGGCTCCGCGCCTTGGACCATATTATCGCAAGGCGTTGCACTACAAGGGCAATTTAGTGTGGGTTGGGCATCATGGATAATCAGTTTAATGGTGATGTTGGCATGGTTTCCATTAAAACTGAGGCCGGGGCTTGCCACTGTCATGAATATTTTTGTGATTGCCCTTTTTCTTGGCTTAACCGTTTATTTGCTAGAAAAACCTACCGCACTTTATCTGCGTTTCATTTACGCTGTCGTTGGTATCTTATTGTTCGGCATCGGTAATGCCTTTTACCTGACCTGCCACCAAGGTCCCGGACCGCGTGACGGCTTAATGGTCGGCTTATGCTATCATTTTCACTGGAAAATCGGCATCGTGCGAACATCCATTGAGGTCTTAGTCTGCCTCTTCGGCTATCTGCTCGGTGGCGTACTCGGCATCGGCACACTCATGTTCGCACTGGGGATTGGCTGGGTGGTACAATACACTCTATTCTTTATCCGTTGTCGCGTGCCACACCCGAGTAATAAACCGCGCGATCTCGTCTAATTTCTCGCCTATATGAATTTTGCCTAAATCCGTTTGACTCGCTTTGTCGTTCGGCGGACAAAATGCCAAATGTTTATCGACATCATTAATCGGCTGCCAACGCAATGGTGTGGCAGAACGACGGCTCGGATAAAAACCGATGGTCGGAACATTTAACGCAGCACTTAAATGCAATGGCCCGGTGGAGCCGGCAATAAACAAATCAGCACACGCCAAAGATTGTGCAAAATCCACCATACCGTTATTTTTGTCATACACAACCACCTGCGAATCCTGCACCAAATTTGCCAGTTCGTAGGCTTTTTCACTTTCATTCGGCCCTGCCGTTAAAATCACATACGCATCAAATCGCGCTAATAAGCCGCGAATAAGCTCCGCATATTGCGCCAAGGATAAATTATTAGCAGACCCACCCGAACCGCTGTGCACAAAAATCCATTTTTTCTCAGCATCAATGTTCAACTGATGGCACAAAGATTCACGCTGAAAATCCACCGCACTTTTAGGGAAAGTGAGATATGGTGGGCATGGCTCGACAATAGCAATGCCTTGGTCACGTAAAAACGTACGGGCCAAATCCAAGTTATATTCAAATTCAGGCTTAGCCGATTGGGAACGGCGTTGCGTTAAACGATGATTATAGAAAAATTGCACCCATTTTGTTGCCGGCGCTAAACGGTAAGGAATGCGACATTTCCACGCCAATTTGGCGTTATGTGTATTGGAAAAAAAGCTAATCATCGCGTCAAACTGCTGTGCTTTGATCTCATTTATGACACGCTGAAATGCGGCCTTATCATCTTTTGGCGCGTCAATAATAACGTCATCTAAATAAGGGCATGCCCGAGCAATATCTGCTGTGTAAGCAGGCACAAGTGCGGTCAGTTTTAGCAATGGTTCAGAAGCTTTTAACATGGCAAAGGATGGCCATGCCAACATAAAATCGCCCAATTTATCGTTACGAATCACCAATACGTTTTTCATTATTACCACCCTATGCAAATTCTTTTCCAAAATGAGACGTTATTCTAGCCTGACCAACCGCCATTAAAAAGCGACAAATAAAAAATCAGCGCCTTAATCCCTTAAGACGCTGATGTTGAGCTAAATAAACAAGTCAATCTTGAATTTTATTTATTCAATTTCGCTTTATAGGTCGGATTCATCAAGTTTTCTACGGAAAGGATGTCATCCAATTGTTCTTTGGTTAACAAGCCTTTTTCCAAGACGACTTCACGCACACCTTTACCGGTTTGCGCACAGATTTTACCCACTAAGTCGCCGTTGTGGTGACCGATAAATGGGTTCAAGTAAGTGACAATACCGATAGAATTGTAAACGTAGTTTTCACACGTTTCTTTGTTGACGGTGATGCCATCAACGCATTTATCGCGTAAGTTCACACAAGCGTTGCCTAAAATCTCAATAGATTCAAACATAGCTTGTACAATTACCGGTTCCATCACGTTTAATTGTAATTGACCTGCTTCTGACGCAAAGGTGACGGTGGTGTCGTTACCAATCACTTTGAAGCACACTTGGTTCACCACTTCAGGCACAACAGGGTTTACTTTTGCCGGCATGATGGAAGAACCGGCTTGTAATTCAGGCAAGTTGATTTCTTTAATACCCGCACGAGGGCCGGAAGAGAGTAAACGTAAGTCGTTACAGATTTTTGACAATTTCACGGCAGTACGTTTTAACGCGCCATGTACGGAAACATAGTCACCACAGTCAGAAGTGGCTTCAATTAAGTTCTCTGAACCGGTGCAATGTAATCCGGTGACGTTGGATAAATGTTTCACGATAGAAGGCACATAACCTTGTGGGGTATTTAAACCGGTACCGATAGCGGTTGCGCCCATGTTCACTTCAAGCAAGTGTGCTGCAGCGGCTTTTAAATGTTTCACTTCTTCCGCCATTAACACTGCAAACGCTTTGAATTCTTGCCCCACAGTCATTGGCACTGCATCTTGTAATTGGGTACGTCCCATTTTCAAGACTTTCTCAAATTCTTTCGCTTTATTTTCAAAACCTTGTTGTAAATAAGCGACTTTTTCGAGAAGTTTGATTACGCTGTTGTACACGGCAATGTGGAAACCGGTAGGGTACGCATCGTTGGTGGATTGGCTGGCGTTCACATGATCCATTGGGTCGAGGTATTTATATTCACCTTTTTTGTGACCTAAAATTTCTAACGCTAAGTTAGCAATCACTTCATTGGTATTCATGTTGACGGAAGTGCCTGCCCCGCCTTGATAAATATCAGATGGGAATTGATCCAAACATTTGCCATTCACCAACACTTCATCACAAGCTTTTACAATGGCTTCTGCAATTTCTTTTGGAATGGCACCCAATTCACCGTTCGCCAATGCCGCTGCTTTTTTCACCATCACCATGCCGAGAACAAATTCCGGCACATCGGAAATGGTGACATTCGAAATATTAAAATTTTCTACCGCTCTTAAGGTGTGAATACCCCAATACGCGCCTGCCGGGACTTCACGTTCACCTAACAAATCCACTTCCTTTCTATATTGTGTCATTTGTGTTCTCCTTTATGCTTAACACGTTTGGTTGAATTGTCTAAATTATAGAAATTTCGATTAAAATTAAATTGATCCAAGTCACAGATTTTTATACGCATTTAAGAGTTATTTTTATTTTTCAGATTAGTTTTTCTAACCTGAAAGATGTAGCTATGAATAAAAGTTGCACCGCAAAATAAAGCGGGTAATATGCACATCCAACATGTTTTTAAGGAGCTACTATGCCGTTTATCGCCTTTCTTTTTGCTGTTTTTCTATTTATTTATGTGGAACTGAGCCTACTGGTTTGGGTAGGAAGTCACCTCGGCATTCTTATGCTCATTTTGTTACTGATCGGCTCCTCATTACTGGGCATTACTCTCATTCGTGTTCGTGGTTGGTACAGCCTTACACGGATAAAACAGCAACTCACCCAAGGTCAACTGCCCACCGATGCGCTTTTTGGCTCACTACGCTGGCTTGTTGCCGGTATACTTTTTGTCATTCCCGGCTTTGTTACCGATATTTTCGCCTGCGTACTGTTAAGCCCACTCGGTCGTTACATAATCAACGCCTTCATTGGCAGTCGGTTTGTATTCTTTCGACAAAACATATTTAAAACCGACCGCACTTTTTACTCGTCCCAAGACAATAGCCAGAACGACAGCGAGATTTTTGAGGCGGAATTTGAAAAAGAAGCGGATGAAAATAAACGGTTAAAATAATTTTGCCTTTCCCTTGAAAGCGTAAAAATGATTCCCATATAGAAAAAGCTTTTTTATTAATTTAAGAAATAGAGGAAATTTCAGATGAATATTCGTCCATTACACGACAAAGTGATTTTAAAACGTGAAGAAGTGGAAACCAAATCTGCCGGCGGTATCGTATTGACCGGTTCTGCAGCCACCAAATCGACCCGCGCGAAAGTATTAGCGGTCGGCCCAGGCCGTTTATTAGAAAACGGTAGCATTCACCCAATGCACGTAAAAGTGGGCGACATCGTGATTTTCAGCGATAGCTATGGTGTGAAAACAGAAAAAATTGATGGTGAGGAAGTGCTCATCCTCTCCGAAGGCGATATTTTAGCGATCGTTGAATAAGCAAAAACGCGCTGAAAAACCACCGCACTTTAAACGAAATAGATCATGGTGGGAGCAATCTCACGCAACAAAATAAAAGGAAATTAAACATGGCAGCAAAAGACGTAAAATTCGGTAACGACGCACGCGTGAAAATGTTAAAAGGTGTAAACATTTTAGCTGACGCAGTAAAAGTCACTCTTGGTCCAAAAGGCCGTAACGTAGTATTAGACAAATCGTTCGGCGCACCAACCATTACCAAAGACGGTGTGTCTGTGGCACGCGAAATCGAATTAGAAGATAAATTTGAAAACATGGGCGCACAAATGGTGAAAGAAGTTGCTTCCAAAGCCAATGATGCCGCCGGTGACGGTACCACCACTGCAACGGTATTAGCGCAAGCCATCGTAAACGAAGGCTTAAAAGCCGTAGCAGCGGGCATGAACCCAATGGATTTAAAACGCGGTATCGACAAAGCTGTTACTGCCGTGGTTGCCGAACTTAAATCCCTTTCCAAACCTTGCGAAACCTCTAAAGAAATCGAACAGGTGGGCACCATTTCCGCAAACTCCGACAGCATTGTGGGTCAATTAATCGCACAAGCCATGGAAAAAGTAGGTAAAGAAGGCGTGATTACCGTAGAAGACGGCACCGGCTTAGAAGACGAATTGGATGTGGTTGAAGGGATGCAATTTGATCGCGGTTACCTTTCCCCGTACTTCATCAACAAACCGGAAACCGCGACCGTAGAATTAGATAACCCATTCATTTTATTAGTCGATAAAAAAATCTCTAATATTCGTGAATTATTACCAGTATTAGAAGGTGTGGCGAAAGCGGGTAAACCGTTATTAATCATTGCGGAAGACGTAGAAGGCGAAGCATTGGCAACATTGGTCGTAAACACCATGCGCGGCATCGTGAAAGTAGCTGCAGTGAAAGCACCGGGCTTCGGTGATCGTCGTAAAGCGATGTTACAAGACATTGCGATTTTAACTGCCGGCACGGTGATTTCTGAAGAAATCGGTATGGAGTTAGAAAAAGCCACTCTTGAAGATCTTGGTCAAGCGAAACGCGTTGTCATTAACAAAGACAACACCACTATCATCGACGGTATCGGCGATGAAGCGCAAATCCAAGGTCGTGTGGCGCAAATTCGTCAACAAATCGAAGAATCTACTTCCGACTACGACAAAGAAAAATTGCAAGAACGCGTGGCGAAACTCGCCGGTGGTGTTGCGGTAATTAAAGTCGGTGCCGCAACCGAAGTAGAAATGAAAGAGAAAAAAGCCCGCGTTGAAGATGCGCTACACGCAACCCGTGCAGCAGTGGAAGAAGGCGTGGTTGCCGGCGGTGGTGTGGCGTTAATTCGTGCGGCCAACAAAGTTGCTGATTTACGTGGCGACAACGAAGAACAAAACGTTGGTATTAAACTTGCCCTTCGCGCCATGGAAGCACCATTACGTCAAATCGTCGCAAACGCCGGTGAAGAAGCCTCTGTGGTCGCAAGTGCGGTGAAAAACGGCGAAGGAAACTTTGGTTATAACGCAGGTACTGAGCAATACGGCGATATGATTGCGATGGGTATTTTGGATCCGACTAAAGTGACCCGTTCGGCATTGCAATTCGCGGCCTCTGTCGCCGGTTTAATGATCACCACCGAGTGCATGGTGACCGAACTACCAAAAGATGACAAAGCTGACCTCGGTGCTGCCGGTATGGGTGGCATGGGAGGTATGGGCGGAATGATGTAATTCTTCCCTTGTCGAAAAAACAAAAGCCCTTGGGTTAACTCAAGGGCTTTTTTATCTCTATAAAAACACTGTTTTTTATGACCGCACTTTTACATTAAATTTTCATGCTTTTCATAAGCAGAAAGCGTATTGTACATTAGCATTGCTACCGTCATTGGGCCAACACCACCCGGCACCGGTGTAATATACGCAGCGCGGTCCGCAGCGACCTCAAACTCAACATCGCCAACCAACTTGCCATCAATACGGTTAATTCCGACATCAACGACAACAGCACCTTCTTTGATCCATTCACCTTTAATAAATTTAGGTTTACCCACAGCAACGACTAAAATATCCGCTTGGCGAATATGACTCGCTAAATCCTCGGTAAAACGGTGAGTTATTGTGACAGTACAGCCGGCAAGTAACAATTCTAATGCCATTGGACGACCAACAATATTGGACGCACCAACAATGACAGCGTGTTTTCCATAAAAAGAAATACCGGTAGTTTCCAATAATTTCATCACACCATAAGGCGTACAAGCACGTAATGTTGGAATACGTTGACACAAGCGCCCAACATTATAAGGATGAAAACCATCCACATCTTTTTCCGGTGAAATTTTTTCAATTACTTTGGTGCTATCAATGTGTTTTGGCAACGGTAACTGCACCAAAATACCATCAACCTCAGGATCTTGATTCAATTGTTCAATAAGAGCTAACAATTCTGATTCAGAAGTGGTTTCCGGTAAATCGTAAGATTTGGAAAAAATACCGATTTCAGCACAACTTTTACGCTTACTTCCCACATAAACCTGAGAAGCCGGATCCGCTCCAACTAGAATTACTGCCAGACCAGGAGCACGTTTACCCAGCTCAATATACTGTGCAATTTTTTGTGTAATATTCAATTTAATTTGCTGGGATAACTGAGTACCTGAAATAATTTGAGCTGCCATTGAATTCTCCGCATGAGATAAATATTTACGCACGCTATTTTGTCAGAAAAATCCGCTTTATGTAAACTGAATTGAAATAAATTTAGACGATTGACAGTAAAACCATAAAAATTGATTGACTGAAAATGAAAGAAAACTATAATGCTACACATCTTTCGGCGAGTAGCGCAGCTTGGTAGCGCAACTGGTTTGGGACCAGTGGGTCGTAGGTTCAAATCCTATCTCGCCGACCACTTCTTTTATATTTCCCTCGAAATTCCATACAAAAGATGTAACCCTTAAAATGCGCCCTTAGCTCAGCTGGATAGAGCAACGCCCTTCTAAGGCGTGGGTCAAAGGTTCGAATCCTTTAGGGCGTGCCATTTAATAAGCCAGACTAAATATTTTTTACTTCCAATCCAAGGAAAATAGAATGAAAAAATTAGCATTTGTATTGCTAACATCCTTAGCAACATCGAGTTTTGCTCATAACCTCCAACTCAATACCCCCCTCCCTTATGTTTCCGTTCAAACTGACGGAGAATTAATCATAAACAATGGAAGCATCAACTATAAAAACTGGGAATCGCCAGCAGTTGCAGGAAAAGTACGGGTTCTTCAGCACATGGCAGGAAGAAGTAGCGTTAAAGAAAAAAATGATGGCTTAATGGAAATGATCAAAGCTCAACGCTTTGATTCTAGCAAATATCAAACAACAACAATTATTAATGCAGAAGATGCTATCTTCGGCACAGGTGCTTTCGTCAAAAGTAGTGCTGAAAAAGGCAAAAAAAATAATCCACATAGCCAAGTGATTTTGGATCAAACAGGTCAAGTCAAAAAAGACTGGGGATTACAGCCTAAAGAAAGTCTAATTGTAGTATTAGATAAATCTGGAAAAGTGAAATTTGCACATGAAGGGAAGTTATCTGAGCAACAAATGAATCAAGTTATCGAACTAGTTAAAAACTTAGTTCAGTAGAAAGTAGTAAAAATAAAAAGCGAGAAGATAAGAAAATGGATGGCAGGGGCGGAGAGGCTCGAACTCCCAACACCCGGTTTTGGAGACCGGTGCTCTACCAATTGAACTACGCCCCTATTGGTATTAAGAATTGGCGGAATGGACGGGACTCGAACCCGCGACCCCCTGCGTGACAGGCAGGTA
>OGJD01000581.1_pt1 | contig 29936 bp, 24 predicted proteins | sample 1571971 | NCBI WGS metagenome assembly OGJD01 (sample SAMEA2582117, study PRJEB24529) | metagenome | biome: Human gut stool | place: China | collected 2011
AGTAAGACCTGCTATTTTAGTAGGCAAGTATCGTTTGTATCCAAGAATCCCCTGCCTTTAGGCATGGGGAGTATGTCAATTAAAGATATTTTTTATCCATCTGCGATTATCAATTAAATGAATGATAACGAGTATAATCATAAAATAACCTAAATATATATGCAATGGTTTAGATAATGTTTTTGGCAGTATTAAAATTTTAAAATCCATACAAATTCCAGTAAACGCAATTATGATAAAAGATATGGCTAGTAAAATAAACGTAATATGCATACGTGTTTTCATTTTTGATCAACTCCTTTTCTTTATTATAACGAATAAATATTAAAATTATCTTAAGTTTTGAATTAAATATAAAAAAATTTTTATATTATTGCATTATTTTGAATTAAATGATATTATAAACCTAGATATTCGGTTGATCGATACGGGAGAGATTGCGATAGCAACGCCGAAGGTGAAAGAGGCACAAACTCTCAGGCAAAAGGACCGTATACGGACGAAACTCTGGAAAGCAATTAAATTTGCACCGAAGAAGAAAAATCTTTCAGGTACAAAAGACAGAGCGCATGAATTTTCATGCGCTCTTTTTTGTGCGAAAAAATAGAAATTAGTTTTAAATATAAAAGAATATTATAAATAAAGTAATTATTTAATAATAGGAGGCGTAGCCATGGACTTATTAACAAATTTAAAAACAGTTGACCCAGAAATACAAAAAGCAATAGACCAAGAACTTTCTCGTCAACGTGAAAAATTAGAAATGATTGCTTCAGAAAATATCGTTAGCACAGCCGTTATGCAAGCTCAAGGAAGTATACTTACAAATAAATATGCAGAAGGTTATCCAGGCAAACGCTATTATGGTGGTTGTGAATATGTTGATATTGTAGAGCAATTAGCTATAGATCGTGCTAAAAAATTATTTGGTGCAGAATATGCAAATGTACAACCACATTCTGGAGCACAAGCAAATACAGCAGTATATTTTGCTTTGCTAGAGCCAGGAGATACTATTTTAGGTATGAACCTTACAGACGGTGGTCATTTAACACATGGTAGCCCTGTAAATATTTCTGGTAAATATTTTAAAATTATTCCTTACGGTGTGGATAAAGAAACTGAACGCATCGATTATGATGAATTAGAAAGATTAGCAAAAGAACATCAACCAAAATTAATCGTTGGTGGAGCTAGTGCTTATTCTAGAGTTATCGATTTTGAACGCATGGCACAGATTGCAAAATCTGTAGGTGCATATTTCATGGTAGATATGGCACATATTGCAGGTTTAGTAGCAGCAGGACTTCATCCAAGCCCAGTGCCATATGCAGATGTAGTAACAACAACTACACATAAAACACTTAGAGGACCTCGTGGTGGTTTAATCCTCTGTCGTGATGCAGAATTTGGTAAACAATTCAATAAAGCTATTTTCCCTGGTATTCAAGGTGGTCCATTGATGCACGTAGTGGCAGCAAAAGCAGTAGCATTTAAAGAAGCGCTAAGTGATGAATTTAAAGTTTATCAACAACAAGTTTTAGATAATGCAAAAGCCTTGGCAGATGAACTTGTGAAAAAAGGATTTAGAATTGTATCAGGTGGTACAGATAATCATTTAATGCTGGTAGATTTGCGCTCTAAAAATATCACAGGAAAAGAAGCACAATTCTTATTAGATGAAATAGGTATTACAGCAAATAGAAACACAATTCCATTTGAACCATTGAGCCCATTTGTAACAAGTGGTATTCGCCTAGGAACACCAGCACTTACAACTAGAGGATTAAAAGAAGAAGATATCCGTGAGGTAGCAGATATCATTGCTGATGTTATCGAAAATCGTGAAGATAGCGCTGTTATTGAAGCAGCAAAAGCAAAAGTTCAAGCTATTTGTAAGAAATTCCCATTATATGAAGCTTAAAATATCGGTTTGTCAGTTGGACAATTAAGTATATAAAAACATCAAATTTTAGTGTCGGTAATAATTACAAGGAGGGAATGTATATGGATTTATTAAAAACACCATTATATGAAGAACATCTTAAATGTCATGGTAAAATGGTGGAATTTGCAGGGTACAGTTTGCCTGTCCAATATGCTACAGGAGTAATTAAAGAACATTTAGCAGTGCGTACAGCTTGTGGCTTATTTGATGTATCACATATGGGTGAAATAATTTGTGAAGGTGAAGATGCTCTAGCAAATATAAATATGTTATTATCCAATGATTATACAGATTTAGATATTAATCATGCTCGCTATAGCCCAATGTGCAACGAACAAGGTGGCGTAGTTGATGATTTAATCGTATATAAACAGCATGAACATAAATATTTTATTGTAGTCAATGCTGCTAATAAAGATAAAGATTTTGCATGGATGAAAGCACATGCTTTTGGTGATGTAAAATTTAGTGATGTTTCAGCAGAATATGCTCAGTTAGCATTACAAGGTCCAAAAAGTGAACATATTTTAGCTCAAGTTACTGATGAAAAAAATATTCCACAAAAATATTACACTTGTATTTTTGACGCTAAGATTGATGATATTGATTGCATTATTTCTCGCACAGGATATACAGGCGAAGATGGTTTTGAAATCTATGTAGCTAGTAAATATGCTCCAGCTATTTGGAATTTATTATTAGAAAATGGCAAAGAAGATGGCTTAATTCCTTGTGGTTTAGGTGCAAGAGATACTTTGCGCTTAGAAGCTGCAATGCCACTTTATGGTCATGAAATGAATGATGAAATTTCTCCAAAAGAAGCAGGCTTAGGCATTTTTGTAAAAATGGATAAACCAGATTTTATCGGTAAGAGTGCATTAGAACAAAAAGGTGCACCAACTAGACGTCGTGTAGGCTTAAAAGTTACAGGAAAAGGAATTATTAGAGAAGCACAAGATGTTTATATTGATGGAGAAAAAATCGGTATTACTACATCAGGTACACATTGTCCATATTTAAAACAGGCAGTGGCTTTAGCTATTGTAGATGTAGCACATAAAGATGTAGGTACAAAAGTACAAGTTGATGTACGTGGTCGTATGGTTGAAGCGGAAATCGTTAAATTACCATTTTATAAAAGAAGTAAATAAAGAGAAAATAAATTTATAAATTTTTAGGAGGAATAAATTATGAACTTTCCAGAAGAATTATTATATGTAAAATCTCATGAATGGGTACAAAAACAAGAAGATGGAACTTATTTAATCGGTATTACAGATTATGCTCAAGATGCACTCGGTGATTTAGTTTTTGTTAATTTACCAGAAGAAGGCGATGAAGTAGTTAAAGGTGAAACTTTTGCTGATGTAGAGTCTGTAAAAGCTGTATCTGATGTATTCTCTCCTGTTAGTGCTACTATTGAAGCAGTTAATGAAGAATTAGCTGATGACCCAGCACTTATTAATAGTGATCCTTATGGTGCATGGTTTATTAAAGTTAGCAATTTAACTGACCATGAAGATTTATTAAGTGCCAAAGAATATGAAGAATATGTACAAACTCTCGATTAAATAATTATTGAGGTGATTTTATGGGAACATATGTAGTCAATAGTAAAAAAGAACAGCAGGAATTATTAACTAGATGTGGTCTTAATTCTTTCGTGGATTTATATAAAGATATTCCCGAAGAAGTATTATTGAAAGATGGCTTGAATTTACCAAAAGGATTGGCTGAACTTGAAGTTAAAAGAAAATTTGAAGATTTAGCTGATAAAAATAAAGTTTATAAATATATATTCCGTGGAGCTGGTGCGTATAATCATTACATTCCATCAGTGGTAAAAGCTATTGCAAGTAAAGAAGAATTTGTAACAGCATATACACCATATCAGGCAGAAATAAGTCAGGGAATATTACAAGCTATATTTGAATTTCAGACTATGATTTGCGAATTAACTGGTATGCAAATAGCAAATGCTTCTGTTTATGATGGAGCAACAGCAGCAGCAGAAGCAACAGCTATGTGTTATGAACGCAAAAAAGCTAATATTGTTTATGTATCAGCAACTACTAATCCACAAGTGATAGAAGTTATTAAAACGTATAGTTTTGGTCATGATATAAAAGTTGAATTAGTGCCAGAAAAAAATGGCGTTACTGATATCGAAGCACTAAAAACAATGATAGATAATGAAGCTAGTTGTTTTTATGTACAACAGCCAAATTATCTTGGCAATATTGAAGACCTTGTAGCACTTGGTGAAGTAGTGCATAAGGTAAAAGCAAAATATATTGTAGGAGCTAATCCAATAGCTTTGGCAGTATTGCAAACTCCAGCACAAGCAGGTGCTGATATTGTAGTAGGAGAAGCTCAGCCACTTGGTTTACCACTTGGTTTTGGTGGCCCATATTTAGGATTTATGGCGACTACTGATAAAATGATGCGTAAATTGCCAGGCAGATTAGTTGGTCAAACTGTTGATGTTGATGGAAAAAGAGCTTTCGTACTTACATTGCAGGCAAGAGAACAACATATTCGCAGAGAAAAAGCTAGCTCTAATATCTGTTCTAATCAGCAGTGGTGTGCATTAGTAGCTTCAATTTATCTTGCAACTATGGGTGCTAAAGGTTTAGTTGAAGTTGCAGAACAATCAGTAGCTAAAGCTCATTATTTAGCAGAAGAATTATCAAAAGCAGGTTTGATTTTAAAATATCAGCAACCATATTTTCATGAATTCGTTACTATTTCTGCTAAAAATACACAAGATATTATGGATAAATTAGCTCAAAATAATATTTTAGGTGGATTGCCACTAAATGAACGAGAAATATTATGGTGTGCTACAGAAATGAATACTAAAGAAGAAATTGATAAATTAGTTGAATTAGTAAAGGCGGTGTAGATATGAATTTAATTTTTGAACAAAGTACACAAAATCATCAATGTAGTATTTTACCGCCTTGTGATGTTCCCAAAGTAGAATTGCCTACAAAACGTCAAGAGAGTTTGAATTTACCAGAGCTATCTGAAAATGAAATCAGTCGTCATTATACGCAATTAGCAGAAAATGTGCATGGTGTAAATAATGGTTTTTATCCTTTAGGTTCTTGCACTATGAAATACAATCCTAAAATTGATGAAGAAGTAGCAAATTTTAAAGGTTTTACTAATATTCACCCATTGCAAGATACAAAAACTGTACAAGGTGCATTAGAAGCAATTTCTTTGGCTAATGATTATTTATGTGAAATAACTGGTATGGATAAAATGACTTTCCAACCAGCAGCTGGCGCGCATGGTGAATTTTCCGGATTATTATTAATCAAAGCGTATCATAAGAGCAGAAATGATGAAAAACGTCATAAAATAATTGTTCCTGATTCTGCACATGGCACAAATCCAGCAAGTGCTTCTATGGTAAATTATGATGTTATTTCTGTTCCATCATCTAGTGATGGTTGTGTTGATATAGAAGCATTAAAAGCTGTATTGTCTAAAGAAGGCGAAAATATCGCAGGCTTGATGTTAACTAATCCAAATACAGTTGGTATTTTTGATAAAAATATCTTAGAAATTACAAAGTTGATACATGATGTAGGCGGATTATGCTATTATGATGGGGCAAATTTAAATGCTGTAATGGGTTGGGCTCGTCCTGGCGATATGGGCTTTGATGTAGTACATCTTAATTTGCATAAAACTTTTGCTACTCCACATGGTGGCGGTGGCCCAGGAAGCGGCCCTATTGGTTGTAAAGCATTTTTACAAGAATTTTTACCAGGATATCAAGTGGTGCAAAAAGATGATTATTTTGATTTAGTACGCTATGAAAAATCATATGGCATGGTAAAAGAATTTTATGGTCATTTCCTTGTAGTATTGAAAGCATTAGCTTATATTATGACTTTAGGCAAAGAAGGCATCAGTGAAGCTTCGGCAAATGCTGTACTCAATGCTAATTATATGAAACAGGAACTTTCAGATACTTTTAATATGGCTTATGATGGCATTTGTATGCACGAATTTGTAATGAGCTTAGAACAATTAAAACATGATTATAATGTATCTGCTTTAGATGTAGCAAAAGCTATGTTAGATTATGGAATTCATCCACCAACAATGTATTTCCCATTGATTGTGCATGAAGCATTGATGGTAGAACCTACAGAAACAGAAGGCAAGGCACAGATGGACGAAGCGATTAAAATTTATAAAGAAATTTATAAAACTGCGATAGAAAATCCAGATATTATGCATGAAATGCCACTTAATACTGTAGTGCGTCGTTTAGATGAAGTTTTAGCTGCAAGAAAACCAATATTACGCTATCAGGCAGAGTGATTAATTATGATAAATAGTATAAAAATTGTAAGAGGTGATGGCTTTAATCCCTATTATAATTTAGCTCAAGAAGAATATTTGACTACTACTGTAAATAAAGATGAATTGATAATTTATCTATGGCAAAATAAACACACTATTGTGATTGGCAGAAATCAAAATGCCTGGCAAGAATGTCATGTAGAAAAGTTTATCCAAGATGGTGGGAAAATAGCTCGCCGTTTATCTGGTGGTGGTGCTGTCTATCATGATTTGGGAAATTTGAATTTCACTTTTTGTGTGAGAAAAGAAGATTATGATATAGATAGACAATTATCCGTAATTTTGACGGTTGTACAAGCTTTAGGAATTAAAGCAGAAAAAACAGGTCGCAATGATATTACTATTGAACAAAAGAAGTTTTCTGGAAATGCTTTTTATAAACAAGGCGATTTTTGTTATCATCATGGGACTTTATTGCTATCGGTAGATAGTGAACAAATGCTGAAATTCTTAAATGTAGATAAAGCTAAATTACAATCAAAAGGTGTGGATTCTGTAAAATCACGTGTAACGAATTTAAAAGAATATAATGCTGATATTACAGTAGAGTCAATATCTAAACAGATAAAAATATCCGCAGAGAAAATTTATAATTGCTCAGCTGTGGATTATGTGATTAATTCTGTTGATAAATTAAAGATAAATGAATTAATGCAAAAATTTAGCGACTGGGATTGGATTTTTGGACGAAAAATACAATTTACAAATCATTTGCAAAGACGTTTTGCATGGGGAAATGTAGAATTTTACATTTATGTAGATAAAGGTAGAGTCAAAGATATAGAGATATATTCTGATGCTATGGAGCAAAATTTTATTTTATCATTGAAAGAAGTATTAAAAGATTGCTTGTATATAAAAAGAAATATAATTGAGCGGATAGAAAATTTAGCTGAAGATAAAATTATGAGTAAAGATTTAATAACTTTAATTCAAGATGATTTGTAAATTATAAAGGTGTGGTGATTTATGGAAAATTTTGATTTAGCAATAATTGGGGCAGGTCCAGCAGGATATGAAGCAGCAGTTTTTGCTGCTAAACAAGGATTGAGAACAGCTTTAATTGAAAAATCAGAGCTTGGTGGAACTTGTTTGAATAATGGTTGTATACCAACAAAAACATTATTGCATACAGCTGATTTATATCGTGAGATGACTAATCAAGCGGACATAATAGGATTAGATTATCAAGCATTATCTTTCGACATGAAGAAAATGCAAATGCGTAAGCAAGATGTGATACAAAGACTTCGTGGAGATATTGCTAAGCTGATGAAAATGCATAAAGTAACAACAATTAAAGGTTGGGCTAAAATTATCAGTGAACATGAGATAGCAATTCAAAATGGTGAAAAAGTAGAAAATATAGAAGCTAAAAATATTTTAATCGCCACAGGTTCAGTGCCAGCTATGCCCCCTATAAAAGGTGCTGAATTGACTATAAATAGTGATGAATTATTAAATGACGAAAATGTTTATGAGCAGATAGCTATTATTGGCGGTGGCGTTATTGGTATTGAATTTGCTTTTTTATATGCTTCCTTAGGAAAAAGAGTCATCATTTTAGAAGCATTAGATAGAATTTTAGCTAATATGGATAAAGAATTTGCACAAAGTTTAAAGATGTTATTGAGTAAACGCAATGTGGAAATTCAAGCAAAAGCATTAGTCCAAGAAATAAGCTATAACGAAGACACTAAGAAATATAATTGTAAGTATTTACAAAAAGATGCAGAACATATCATATCAGCAGATAAAGTATTGATGGCTGTAGGTAGAAGAGCATATACTCAAAATCTTTTTGCTGATGATTTATCAATAGAAACTGATAGAGGCAAAATAAGAGTAAATGAAAATTACCAAACAAGTATAGAAAATATCTATGCTAGTGGAGATGTCATCGGTGGTATACAATTAGCTCATGTTGCTACAGCAGAAGCAATAAATGCAGTTTGTCATATGTTAGGCAGAGCACCAATTTATAATATGAATTTAATACCTAGCTGTATTTATACTAATCCAGAAATCGCCTCTGTAGGTATGACTCTTGATGAAGCGAAAGCTCAAGGAATTAGTGCAAAAGCTATAAAATATCCTATGGGTGCTAATGGTAAAACTATTTTATCCTTACAAGAAAGAGGCTTCATAAAAATAATAGTGGATAAAGAAACTGATTGTATTTTGGGAGCACAAATGATGTGTGCTCATGCTACAGATATGATTAGTCAATTTACACAAGCTATTCAACAAAAATTAAAACTAATAGACCTACAGAAAATAATATTCCCACACCCAACATTTAATGAAGCTATTGGTAAAGCTGTAGAATAAGAAAAAAGCTGATGTAATTTAATTTACATCAGCTTTTTTCTTTATAAATTATCTAAGAAATTTTTTATGCGAGCAAGAGCTTCACTTATATTATCTACAGAAGTAGCATAAGAAGCTCTGATAAATCCTTTACCACATTCACCAAAAGCAGTGCCAGGAACTACTGCTACATGTTGACGGAGAAGCAATTGTTCAGCGAATTCTTCAGAAGAAAGACCAGTACTAGAAATATCAGGGAAAATATAAAATGCTCCTTTAGGTTCAAAGCATTTTAATTCCATGCTAGTAAAGCCTTCATAGATTAAACGACGACGGCGGTCATATTCAGCTACCATTTTTTTCATATGCTTTTGACCATTGCGAATTGCTTCAAGTCCAGCTATTTGAGCTGTTATTGGTGCGCAAATCATAGTGTATTGATGAATTTTATTCATAGCATCAATTACAGGTTTTGGTGCTAAGGCATAACCAAGGCGCCAGCCTGTCATAGCATATGCTTTAGAAAAACCATTTAAAATAATACTGCGTTCTTTCATATCAGGTAGAGCAGAAAAACAAATATGTTTACGTTCGCCATAAGTCAAATCGCCATAAATTTCATCAGATATAACAATTAAATTATGTTTTTGGGCAAAATTAGCAATAGCGAGTAATTCATCATATTCTAAAATTGTTCCTGTTGGATTGTTAGGATAGCCGATTAATAATGCTTTTGTCTTTGGCGTAATATGTTTTTCTAAATCTTCAGGTGTTACTTTAAATTCATTTTCTGATTTAGTAGGTACAGCAATAGCTTTGGCACCAACTAAAGTAGCACAAGCTGCATAAGATACATAGCATGGCTCTGGAATTAAAATTTCATCATTAGGATTTAAAATAGCGCGCATAGCAAGGTCAACAGCTTCACTAACGCCAACAGTGATGAGTACTTCATCATTAGGATTGTATTTTACTTGAAAATCTCTTTCATACATATGTGTGATGGCATGACGTAATTCATAAAGACCTTTATTGCTAGTATATGCAGTATATCCACGTTCTAAGCCATAGATACAGCTTTCGCGGATAGTCCAAGGTGTTACAAAGTCAGGTTCACCAATACCAAGACTGATGACATCTTCCATAGTGGAAGCAATATCAAAAAAACGGCGAATACCGGATTGTTTTGTATGTTGTACAGTAGTTGCTAAATTTTTATTCCAATCAATCATGGTGATACCACCAATCTATGGTCAGTTTCTTTATCATCAATGATAATACCATCTTTTTTATAAGGTTTGAGCATAAAATGACTGCGTGTAGAAGTAACGCCTTCGATTGTAGAAAGACGACGAGCAACAAAGTCAGCTACATTTTTTAAAGATTTACCTTCAATTATAACTAATAAATCAAAGCTACCGGACATTAGATAAACCGTTTTTACTTCGTCAAAACGATAAATTCTTTCAGCGATAGCATCAAAACCAAATTCACGCTGTGGAGTAACATTGACTTCAATCATAGCAGAAACGCTATCATCTCCGTATTTTTCCCAATCAATCATAGTATTATAGCCAAGAATGATTTTTTCTTTTTCTAGCTTTTTCATTTGTTCTTCTATTTCATATTCAGAACGACCAAGCATAGTAGCAAGTTCTTTGATTGAACGACGTCCATCATGTTCTAGTAATTCTAATAATTCACGCATAAAATCACTTCCTTAGTAAGTTTTAAGTTTAATGAATAGTAATTTAGTAATCTTTATTTTAGCGAAAAAACAAAGACCCTCGTCCAATAAAGGACGAGGGTCTTCTCCCGTGGTACCACCTTAGTTAGCAAATAGCTCACTTAATGCCGATATCGCTGGCATAGCGCCTAGTTTTGCTAGGTGCTCACGGGTAGCTTTCTGATTTATAAACTTAACAGCTTGCACCGACCGCTGTCTCTCTGGAAGTTATTTAAATCGTACTTTTCCGCTCATTGCATTACAATATATATTGTAACTATGTTATCACAATATTGTGTAATAAATCAAGATACTTTTGATGATAGCTATTGAAAAAATAAAATATGTCGCAGAAAATATATGGCTGCGACATACTTTGAGATATTTGTCTTTATAAATCATTAAATGAAAAGATGCAAGATAAGATAAACAATACCGCTTAAAATTGCTGAACAAGGAATGGTCATAATCCATGCTGTAAGCATTTGACGAGCAACATCCCAGTGTACTGCTTTGACGCGTTGTGCTGCACCTACACCCATGATGGAACCAGAAACTACATGAGTTGTGGAAACTGGAAGGTGTAAAAGAGTAGCGCCGAAAATAACGATGGCAGAGTTTAAATCAGCAGAAAAACCATGGACAGGTTGCATGCGGAAGATTTTACCGCCTACAGTTCTGATGATTTTCCAACCGCCAAAAGAAGTACCGAGAGCCATAGCAAAGGCACAGAGAAGTTTTACATAAGTTGGAACATCGAATGTACCAATATATCCACCACTTAAAAGGGCAAGAGTGATGATACCCATGGATTTTTGCGCATCATTAGAGCCATGGGCAAATGCCATTAGTGCAGCAGATACTACTTGAAGTCTATTACAATTATCGTTAACAGTTGCAGGTTTTAAGGAATGACAAATTGCAAATATTATATGTAATGTAATCCATCCAACAGCAAGAGCCACGATTGGAGAAAGAACGAGAGATAAGAAAATGTTTAAAATACCATAACCATTTAAACCCATGAAGCCGACAGAGAAAATAACAGCTCCCATGATGCCGCCGACAAGTGCATGAGAAGAACTGCTTGGCATACCAAACCACCAAGTGATTAAGTTCCAAATAATAGCACCAGCGAGCGCAGCGATGATGATTACTTCATTTACCATTGAGGCTGATTGAACAATATCTCCACCGATTGTTTTAGCTACGCCTGTACTAATCATAGCACCGGCAAAGTTTAAAACTGCTGACATGATAATAGCTACAGCAGGCGGAACAGCACGTGTAGATACACATGTTGCAATGGCATTAGCAGTATCGTGGAAACCGTTTACAAAATCGAAGATAAGAGCTAATGCGATAACGATAAATATTAACACAGACGCTTGCTCAAGCATATTTCATAACAACTCCTTTTAATGTGTCAGAAATATGTTTAGTTTGGTCAAGTGTATCTTCTAAACATTGAAGAATGTCTTTCCATTTTATGAGGCTGATAGCGTCTTTTTCAGTTTTGAATAAAGCTGTCATTTCTTTGCGATATACAGTATCGCCTTCAATTTCATATCTCAAAATACGATTAGTAGCTTCGAGAATAGCGATTTGGTTAGCACGAATATTTTTTAAAAGTGAAGTTGCTTTAACGAGTTCTTCTGTAGCTTGAATTAAAAGATTAGTTAATTTAATAGGACCATCTGTTTTTGGTTGGCCAACTTCATACATGATTACGCGTTCTAAGCAACCATGAATATTATCTACACCATCATCTAAGCCGTAAGAAAGAGAAAAGATATCTTCGCGGTCAATTGGAGTTATAAAAATTTGATTTAATCTTTGAACAGTATCAGCTGTAACTTTATCTGCTTGATGTTCAATTTCTCTGATTTCATCCATTTTAGTATGAGCTATGCTGTAATCATTCATAACATCGTGCATAACTTTTGCACCTTCATGAAAGTATTTAGCTTGTTCATTAAGCATATCAAAAAATTCGTAGTGTTTGTTTCCAATGTCAAACATGATATATCCTCCAATAAATAATTTAGCTTACGGTTAAACAGTATAAAATGCGATTGAGAAGAACGTATTAGATATAAGTAAAATCTATGTAAAATAGTAATTAAATAAATAAACATATGGTCTATTTGAATTTTGTTTAAAGATATGGCGTATTTAGTGCCTGAAATAGATTAAATAATGGACATTACAATTATTCTAAGGTAAAATATAGGTGAGTTTTTTTCTTAATTTACAGGAGGAATAAAATTGGTTAAAAGATTATACGTTGAAAAGCGCCAAGGTTTTGATGTTCAAGCACAGAAACTTTATGCTGATTTGAAAGAACTTTTTAAATTAGATGGAGTAGAAAAAGTGCGAGTTATTCGTCGTTATGATATCGAAGGATTGACTGACGAAGAATACGAACAGACAAAACCTGTTGTATTTTATGAACCACCAGTAGATGCAATTTATGAAGAAGAATTACCACAGATGACAGGTTGTCGTATGTTTGCTGTAGAAGCTTTACCTGGACAATTTGACCAGACAGCAGATTCAGCAGCACAATGCGTTCAGCTCGTTACACAGAAAGAACGCCCTGTTATACGTAGTGCTAAAGTTATTGTTTTAGTTGGTACTATTGATGATGAAACTTTTACAAAGATTAAAAATTACTGCATTAATGCGGTAGAATCACGTGAAGCTTCTTTCGAAAAACCAGATACACTTGCAATGACAATGGAAGAACCTGCTGATGTAAAAATTATGACAGGCTTTACTTCTTTAAATGATGAACAGTTAGAAAAATTACGTTCTGAAATGGGCTTGGCAATGAGCGAAGAAGACTTTAAATTCTGCCAAGAATATTTTGGTAAAGAAGAACATAGAGACCCTAGCATCACAGAAATTCGCGTAATTGATACGTATTGGTCTGACCATTGTCGTCATACTACATTCACAACAGCTATCGACAATGTTTCTATTGAAGAAGGTAAATATAAAGATACAATTAAAAATGCTTATGAATTGTATTTAAATGACCGTGAAGTATTAGGCAGAACTCATAAAGATGTTACTTTAATGGATATCGCTGTAATGGGTATGCGTAAACTTCGCGAAGAAGGTAAATTACAAGATTTAGATGTATCTGAAGAAATTAATGCTTGTAGCATTGTTGTAAAAGCCAATATTGATGGAAAACAAGAAGATTGGCTTGTAATGTTTAAAAACGAAACTCACAATCATCCTACTGAAATTGAACCATTTGGTGGTGCGGCAACTTGTCTTGGCGGTGCTATCCGTGACCCACTTTCTGGTCGTTCTTATGTATATCAAGCTATGCGTGTAACAGGTAGTGCTGACCCTCGTCGTAGTCTTGAAGAAACAATTAAAGGTAAATTACCACAGCGTAAAATTACTCGTGGTGCAGCACATGGTTATAGTTCTTATGGTAACCAAATTGGTTTGGCTACTGGACAAGTTCATGAAATTTATCATGAAGGTTATGCAGCAAAACGTCTTGAAATCGGTGCTGTAGTAGCTGCTGCTCCAAAAGAAAATGTACTTCGTTTTGAACCACAACCAGGTGATGTAGTTATTTTAGTCGGTGGACGTACTGGTCGTGATGGTATCGGCGGTGCAACAGGTTCTTCTAAAGAACATACTTTAGAATCTTTGACTCAGTGCGGTGCAGAAGTACAAAAAGGTAATCCTCCAACTGAACGTAAATTACAAAGATTATTTAGAAATCCAGAAGTTAGTCGTTTAATCAAACGTTGTAATGACTTTGGTGCAGGCGGTGTAGCTGTAGCTATTGGTGAATTAACGGATGGTCTTGTAATTGAACTTGATAAAGTTAAGAAAAAATATGATGGTCTTGATGGAACAGAACTTGCTATTTCTGAATCTCAGGAACGTATGGCAGTTGTTGTAGATGCTAAAGATGCAGATAAATTCATAGCTGAATCTGCAAAAGAAAATCTTGAAGCAACACTTGTGGCAACTGTAACTAAAGAACCTCGTCTTGTTATGAATTGGCGTGGTAATGATATCGTTAGTATTAAACGTTCTTTCCTTCAGACAAACGGTGTAAAACAGCATACTGATGCTGTAGTAAAAATGCCAGAAGGCGAAACATATTTTGAACAAGCAAAACAAGTAGAAGGCTCTGTAAAAGATGCTTGGCTTAATACTTTAAAAGATTTAAATGTATGCAGTCAAAAAGGTTTAAGTGAACAATTCGACTCTACAATCGGTGCTAATACAGTGCTTATGCCATTTGGTGGTAAACGTCAAATGACACCTGCAGAAGGTATGGTAGCTACATTACCATTATTAGAAGGTTCTACAAATACAGCTACTGCTATGACATTTGGTTTCAATCCATATCTCATGAGCTGGAGCCCATTCCATGGTGCAGTATATTCTATCGTAGAAGCTATTACAAAAATCGTAGCTATCGGCGGTGATTATGCAAAAGTTCGCTTAACTCTCCAAGAATATTTTGAAAGCCTTGGCAAAGATAGCGAAAAATGGGGTAAACCATTTGCTGCACTTTTAGGTGCATTATGGGCACAGCATAAATTCGGTACAGCTGCTATTGGCGGTAAAGACTCCATGTCTGGTACATTCATGGATATGACAGTACCACCTTCTTTAATCGCTTTTGCTCTTGATATGGTAGAAGCAGACAAAGTTGTATCTCCTGAATTTAAACAAGCAGGACATAAAGTTATCGTAGTTAAAGCAACTCGTGATGAATTCGAAATGCCAGTTATTGATACATTGACTGCTAACTTCAATAAAGTTTATGAATTAATTCATGCAGGTAAAGTTGCAAGTGCAAAAACTGTAGGCGTTGGCGGTATTGCTAGTGCAATCAGCAAAATGACACTTGGCGAACAACTCGGTTTTGCTTTTGCTGATGGCTTTGATACAAAAGAATTATTCGCTTGCGATTATGGTACAATCATTCTTGAATTAAATGAAGATGTAGATTTAAATGAATTTGTAGGTGCATATGAACTTGGTAGCGTAATTGCAGACAAAGCAATTATCTGTGGCGATATAAAAATTTCTCTTGATGAAATTGAAACAGCATATACTCAGCCTCTTGAACAGATTTTTCCAACTCATGTACGTAAATCTACTGGTGAAACAAAACAAAGTGAACTTTATACAGCAACTAGCATTGCTAAAGCTCCAACTTCTTTTGCTAAACCAAGAATTTTCATTCCAGTATTCCCAGGTACAAACTGTGAATATGATACTGCTAAAGCATTTAATCGTGCAGGTGGTCAAGCTGAAACTCTCGTTATTAAAAACTTGACTCCTTCCATGGTTGAAGAATCCGTTGAAGCTATTGTAAAAGGCATTGAAAAATCTCAGATTATCATGCTTCCAGGCGGTTTCAGTGGTGGGGACGAACCAGATGGTTCTGGTAAATTCATTGCTGCTATGTTTAGAAATCCACGCATTACAGAAGCTGTTCGCGATTTACTCAAAAACCGTGATGGTTTAATGCTTGGTATCTGCAATGGTTTCCAAGCTCTCATCAAATTAGGTCTTGTACCATTTGGTGATATTCAAGAATTAACACCAGAAAATCCAACACTCACATATAATGAAATTGGTCGCCACGTATCTTGCATGGTAGAAACAAAAGTTGTATCCAATCTTTCTCCATGGTTTAACAACGTAAAAGTAGGAGATATTCATACTATTGCTGTTTCTCATGGTGAAGGTCGCTTCTGTGCAAGTCCAGAAGTATTAGCTCAATTAAAAGCTAATGGTCAGATTGCAACTCAATATGTAAATGCAAATGGTGATACTTCTATGGATATCGAAGTAAATCCAAATGGTTCTGTATGGGCTATCGAAGGTATCACAAGTCCAGATGGACGTATTTTAGGTAAAATGGGACACTCCGAACGTATTGGCAAATATGTAGCGAAAAATGTTCCAGGTGCAAAAGACCAAAAATTATTTGAAGCTGGCGTAGCTTACTTTAAATAAAAAATAATAGATATAAAAATAGACAGGGTATATATTACCTTGTCTATTTTTTTAGGAGATGAAAAGATGAGAAAAATATTATTTATTTTTACTATATGTTTAGTATATAGTTTTTCAAGTATATGTTTAGCTTATCCAAATGAAAAAAATGGATTTAGAAATTTTTATTGGGGAGAAAGTCTACAAGAAGTACAGGCTAATGATGATATATATGATTTAGAATATATATGGTACAATCAAGGTGAAAATAGTGTTGAATATACTGCTAAGTTAAAAAATCCTTATATAAGTAATCAAGAAGCAAATAGTATAACTTTTTATTTTTGGAATAATAAATTATATAAAATTAATATAAATTTCTATACAAATATTGTTAATCCTGAACTTTTAAGACAAGCTATGATTAGAAATTTTGGAGAACCAAAACAAGAAGGAGGTCTTTCATTTGTTTGGTATGGTCAACAAACTGAAATTAGTTTGAGCTGGGGCACGCATATAATAGGACTTTTCTTAAACAATCCCTATTTAAAAAATGAGGCAGTAAAAGATGGTTCGATGCAAGGTTGGTAAAAAATTCACATTTAAATGAATGTATAATATGTACTATGTGTTAAGATAATATAATTAGTAAAAAAATTTATCATTAATTATACAAATATCATATTGAAAAATGCTATATATTAACTATATGCACATTGAAGGAGAATTTTTTATAGCATATAATAAAGACATCATTTTTATATGAAATTTGCAAAGGCGCAAAACTATTTAAATAGTTTTGCGTTTTTTTGTTTATTAGAATGAAATGATTTTAATAAGTTATTCTATTGAATTTAATAGAATAGTAGGAGTGGATGTTTGTGAAGATAGCAATTATTGAACCATTGGGAATTGATGAAAAAGCTGTAGAAAAATTAAAACAAGATTTTTTACCAGAAAATATTGAACTTGTATATTACAATAGTGCACCACAAGATGATGAGGAAAAAATAAAACGTTCTGAAGATGCAGATATTGTAATGTTAGCTAATATGCCTTTGCGTAAAAATGTATTGGAAAAATGTACTAAATTAAAAATGCTTTCTGTTGCATTTACCGGTGTAGACCATGTAGATATGGATTATTGCAAAGCAAATAATATCATGGTTTGCAATTGTTCTGGTTATGCTAATGAAGCTGTTTGTGAATTAGTTTTCGGTATGGTTGTTAATTTATATCGCAATATTTTTGCAGCAGATGAAGCTGTTCGCACAGGTAAAACAAAAGCAGGACTCAGCCAATTTGAACTTTGCGGCAAAAAGTTCGGCATCATTGGAGCTGGTGCTATTGGCTTAAAAGTAGCAAATGTAGCAAAAGCATTTGGTTGTGATGTATATGCTTATAGCCGTACACCTAAAGATATTGATGGCATAAAATTTGTAGGCTTAGATGAATTATTATCTACTTGCGATGTAGTATCTGTACATGTACCACTCACTAAGCAGACAAAAGACTTAATTAATGCAGAAAATATCACAAAAATGAAATCAACAGCATTGCTTATAAACACAGCACGTGGCCCTGTAGTTAATGCTAAAGCATTAGCCGATGCACTTAAAAATAATATTATTGCTGGTGCTGGCGTTGATGTTTTTGATAATGAACCACCAATTGCAATGGATAATCCACTTCTTAATGCACCAAATGTTGTTTTGACACCACATATTGGTTTTGCAACAAAAGAAGCTATGGAAAAAAGAGCTGTTATCGCTTTTACGAATATCAATAAATATTTGATGGGAAAACCACAAAATGTTATGTAATAGGTGATGGAAGATGGAAATTAAAGCAAATGCAGAAAATATAAAAACATGGTTGGAAACAATTAATACATTTAACTCCACACCAGAATTTGGTACAACACGAGTTTTATTTACTGATGTAGAAGTAAAAGCAAGAGAATATGTCAAATCTGAAATGAGAAAATTAAATCTGAAAGTACATGAAGATGCTATAGGTAATATTTTTGGTGTACTTGAAGGAACACGACCAGAATTGCCACCTATTTGGACTGGTTCACATATTGATACAGTATTAAATGCGGGCATGTTTGATGGCATGAGCGGAGTTGTTGCAGGTCTTGAAGCTGTAAGACTTATTCAGGCAAATAATTTAAAACATGAAAGAAATATCATTGTTGTTGTATATACATCAGAAGAACCGACTCGTTTTAAACTTGGTTGTTTAGGCAGTCGTGCTATGGCAGGCAAACTTGATGAAAAGCAAGCTAAAGAATTAGTTGATGATGATGGTAATACTTTATATGAAGTATTAAAAAAATTAGGTTTTCCTGTACAGGATTTTGATAAAGTAGCAATAAAAAAAGGCTCCATTTATGGAGCTGTAGAATTGCATATTGATCAAAATGGTGTTTTGGAAAAAGCTGGAAAACCAATTGGCATAGTAAAAACGATTTGTGCACCGAGCGTTTTTGATGTAGAAGTTGTTGGTAAGCAATCACATGCAGGTGGAACAACAATGGAAGATAGACAAGATGCATTCATGGCAACAGCGGAAATTGCTTTAGCATTAGAAAAATTAGGAAAGACTTCATCAAGTGAATATACTACAACGACAATTGGTAGAGTGCAGGTAATTCCAAATGCAGTAAATGTAATACCTGGAAAAGTTATATTTTCTATTGATATTAGAGATTGCGATTATGATTATAAAAATGATTTAATTGCAAAATTAAAAGAAGAAATAAAAGCTATTGCAAAAAAGAGAAATGTAGTAGTAAATATAACACAATATAATAATGATTATCCAATGAAATGTGATAAAAATATCATAGAAAAATTGGAAGCTGCATGTAAAAAAGAAAATACATCATATATTAAAACAATAAGTGGAGCATTTCATGATTCTATGTTAGTAGGAGAATTTGCTCCTGTAGCGATGGTTTTTGTGCCAAGTAAAGATGGTATAAGCCATAGTCCAAATGAATGGACAGATTTTGCTGATATAGCAGCTGGAGCTAATATTTTAACTGATGTTTTAGTTGAACTAGCAAATGAAATTTAAATGAAGTTTAATTATACTTCAAGTGCAGACAAACTTAGATAAATGAGGATATTTTCATTTGAATTATTAAAATCAGTTTGGAGAATTTCTTTTATTTTTTCTAATCTATTTAGCATGGTATTTCGATGTAAGTAAAGAATTTTAGCGGCTTGACTAGCATTGTAATTGCAGGAAAAATAAATTTTTAAGGTATGAACAAGTTCTGTATTATTTTGATAGTCAAAATCTAAAAGTGGTTGCAATATATTATGAATTAATAAATTAGAAGAAGATTGATTTAATAAATGTAATGGTATTTGATGCAAATATGAACCTGGTTTAAAATCATTTATTTGTTGTTGATATTGAAGAGATTTGAGACTTTCTTCAAAAGCTCTACTGATATTAGTGATTTTTTTATGGCAGGCACTAATGCCTATAAAGATTGGTGGTTCATTAAAATTAGTTTGTAAAATTAGTGCAAAGTTTTGTACTTGATGCAATGCTTGTAATCGATGATAATTTGCTGGAAACAAAAAGTAAATACAGAATAAATTATTATTAAAGCATGTAAAAATATTACAATCTTCAAATGACGTATCTTTCATAAACTTATTTAGTTTTGATAAAAATGATGATTTAGTTTTTTCAGGGATATTTTGCAGGGATATAGTGAGGCAAATCCATTCTTTTCGATAATCAAAACCATAAAAAGAGCATAATTTTTTTATTTCTTCTATATTATTTTGTTTATGATGAACGAGAAAATGTAAAAAAAAGGTTGAATTATTATTGTAACTAGTGTTTAGTGTTTGATTTTGAACACAAGCGAATGTTAAAAGTTGAATTATATTTTGAAGAAATTTCGAAGTAGGTATTAGCAAAGAAGAATTTTGTTTATGCAAAAAGCATAAATAACCAGCTTGGTTATAAAGTGAAAAGGTTTGTAAGGAATAATTTTGCTCATTAATTTTGTAAAAATTATCAATGGCATTTTTAGATATTTGTATTGATAAAAAATCTGTTAATGATTGTAAATTATCTTCGTTTATATCTTTATATTTATAAGGAAATGCACTTGCTATTAAAGAACAATTTATATCTACTAATAAAACAGGTGTAGCAAAAAAGTGAGCAATTTGTTGTAAAGAAGTAGAAATTGGTTCATGATTTAATATTTGTTGCATAAAATTAGATAAAAATAGTTGTTCACGTTCTGATTGGAGATTTTTCTCTTTATGAATTTGTTGAAAGATAATCTGAGATATTTCAGAAAAAGAATAAAAATATGGTAGTTCAATAATAGGAAAATCAAGTTTTTTGGCTTCATCAATTATAGCTTCAGGGATTTGTCGAAAAAAACGTTTTGTTTTTATTGCTAGTGCAGCACAACCAATATCACTCATATCTTTTATCATTTGACGTTGGAGAGAAGGATTATCTTTAAATGAATATCCTGTAGTTAGAATTAGTTCATTTTGTTTAAACCATTTTAAAACATCAGGATTATCTAAAACATTAACACTTTGAATTTCTTGTAAGATATGATTTTCACCAGTTATTAGGCGGATATTATTTAAATTACTTTCTTGAATTAACCAATTAAGAGTAGGCATAAAAAAGTCTCCTTGAAATATAGATTAATAAAATTATATCACGTGTCGTGTTAATAAAAATATATATTATTGTTGAGAGGAGTGTCAAAGTGAATACTACTGATAGAATAAAAGAAACATTAGAGACATTAAAAATATTTTCAGAAACAGCAGATAGTGTAACAAGATTACCTTTTACAAAAGAAGCAAAATTGGCTGTAAATTTTTTAAAACAAAAAATGGAAGAAGTAGGACTTAAAGTATTTATTGACGCTTCAGGAGCTGTTCATGGTATTAGACCAGGAATTTCTTCACGAAAAATAATAATTGGTTCTCATTATGATTCAGTAAAATCTGGCGGTGCTTATGATGGTATAGCCGGCGTAGTATGTGGTATAGAAATAGCACGTCTTTTAAAATATGAGACTTTATTTTATACATTAGAAATTATTGGTTTTAATGATGAAGAAGGAGTTCGTTTTGGTACAGGATTTTTCTCTAGTAAAGCTTTTTTAGGAGAGTGGGATATTGAAAAATTAAAATATTATTATGATGAAAATGGTATTAGTATATATGAAGCTATGAAATCATGGAATTTAGTACCAGAACAATTAATAAATAGCGTTTGGAATTTGTCACAAATTCGCTGTTTTATGGAAATTCATATTGAACAAGGACCAGTTTTAGAAAAAGAAGCTGTAGAGCTTGGTATTGTAAATGGTATCGTAGGCATGAAACGATATAATATTCAAGTATTTGGCAGAGCTGACCATGCGGGAACAACGCCGATGAATATGCGATATGATGCGCTTACTGGAGCAGCTAATGTGATTGAATATATAGAGAAAGTAGCTAAAAAATATGCTGGTGCTGTTGCAACTGTAGGGGCATGTAAAATTTCTCCAAATGCTGTAAATACAGTACCAGAAAAAGTAGAATTTTCCTTAGATATACGCAGTATGAATAATGATGATTTATGTTTATTGGAAAAAGATATCTTAGTATATTTGGAAAAGACGGCACAAGAACGCAATTTAACATATGAAATGCAGATAAAATTAGAAGTTGAACCGTCTGATATGGATGATACATTAAAATCTTATTTAAGAAAGAGCGTTTTAAAATTAGGTTATTCTTCTATAAATATAAATAGTGGAGCTGGCCATGATGCTCTACCAATTTCACGTAAATTGCCTACAGCAATGTTGTTTGTGCCTAGTAAAGGCGGCAGAAGTCACTGTTCAGAAGAATATAGTAAACCAGAAAATCTAGCAAAAGCTGTTCATGTTATGTTAGATACAATAAAAAAAATAAATAATGAGGAGAATATAAATGAGTTATCCTGAAGATATTTTAAGTACAAGAGTTGTTGTAAAACCAGGTATTTTTGCTGTTTTACCAGAAGATGGATTAGTAAATAATGTAATTCCAGCTATAAAAAATTGCCGAGTAAGTATTGTAGCTTCACCTAAAATGGGTGCAAGTTTTGTAGAATATATTATAACAGCACAGCCTGGCGGATATTCCACTAAACATTTAGCTTCTGAAGAAGGCGTAGAAAGCTTCTTATACTGTATTGAAGGCAGTGTAGAATGTTCAGTAGGATTAGATGTTTATAATTTAACAGCAGGTGGATATATTTTTGCTCCATCTGATACTGGTATAAAATTTAAATGTGCAGAAAAAGCAAAATTCCTCTTTTATAAACAAAGATATATTCCACTTGCAGGTGGAGAAAAACCATATGTATGTGTAGGTAATGTAAATGATATGGAATATCAAGAATACGAAGGCATGGAAAATGTTTTCATAAAGGATTTATTGCCAAAAGATTTGGCTTTTGATATGAATATGCATATCTTATCTTTTAATCCTGGTGGATGTCATTCATTCATTGAAACACATGTACAAGAACATGGTGCATATATTTTATCTGGTGAAGGTATGTATTTTATGGAAAATTCTTGGATGCCAATTAAAAAGAATGATTTTATGTGGTTTGGTCCATATGTAGCACAGGGTTGTTATGGTGTAGGTAAAGAACCATTTGCTTATATTTATTCTAAAGATTGTAATCGTGATGTAGAAATATAAAAATATAAATTTAGACAATGTAGTCTAATGATAATTTGTGAATTGTGAATTAAAAGCAACTGACAAAAAGTCAGTTGCTTTTTGTTTTTATAAAGGAGTGGTAATAATGGTGGCGAAAATAAAAGGTTCATTGTTTTTACAAGTTATATTGGCCTTGATATTAGGATTAATAGTTGGTGTAGTATTCCCAACACAAGCTCAAACTTTAAAATCGCTTGGAGATTTATTTATACGATTTATACAATTATTGATTGCTCCAATTGTTTTTTGTGTAGTTGTAAATGGTATTTCTGGTGTAGGGAATATTAAAAAAGTTGGAACAGTAGGTGTAAAAACAATATTTTATTTTGAATGTGTGACAACAATTGCTTTAATTTTAGGTTTGTTGTTAGGTTTAAATAGTAATATTGGAATGGGTATGAATATTGATCCATCTAGTTTAGATGCTTCTGCAATCAGTGCATATACAGAAAGAGCTCAAACGATAAGTCAAGCTGGAGGCATATCATTTTTGATGAATTTAGTACCGACAACTGTTGTAGGTGCTTTTGCTAAAGGTGATATTTTACAGGTATTAGTATTTTCAATTATATTTGCTTGTTCTTTAAATTTAGTAAAAGATAAAGCTTCTATTGTAGTTAAAGCTGTATCTGAATTGAGCACTGTATTTTTTAAAGCTATGGGTATTATTGTTCGCTTTGCACCAGTTGGTGTATTTGGAGCAGTAGATTTTACAGTTGGTAAATATGGATTAGATTCTTTAGGTCATTTGGGTGCATTAGTAGGTTTATATTTTGTAACTTGTATATTATTTGTACTTGTTATCTTGGGTGGAATTTTAAAATTATGTGGCATAAATTTATTCCAATTTTTAAGTTATTTGCGAGAAGAACTGATGATTGTATTTGCTACTACTGCTTCAGATAGTGTATTACCACAGATTATGAAAAAATTAGAAAACATGGGTGTAAAATCCTCAACAGTAGGATTGGTTATTCCAACAGGATATTCTTTTAATTTAGATGGTTTTTCAATTTATTTAACATTAGCTACAATTTTTATCGCTCATGCAACAAATGTAGATTTAGCTTTTTCCGATTTACTGATGATTATTATAGTATCAATGATTGCTTCAAAAGGTGCACATGGTGTTCCAGGCTCTGCAATCGTAATTTTAGCAGCAACTTTATCAGCTATACCAGCTATTCCGATGATTGGTTTAGTATTAATTTTATCAATCGATTGGTTTGTAGGTATTGCTAGAGCAGTAACTAATATTATTGGTAATTGTGTAGCAACCATTGTTATTGCAAAATGGGAAGGCGATTTAGATATAGAAAAGGCACATGAAGTTTTATCACATAAGGATATTAGTAAAACAAAAATAGAAGGAAGTATTGCACATTAAAATTTATAAATAAAAAAGATATGTTTAATGAAGAATAATTAAATGTTTTATTGAACATATTTTTGGAGGTATTGAAATGGAAGTATCACAAATTTTAATGATAATAACGCTATTAATAATGATAACAGGAAGGTTACCTATATATTTAACAGCAATTGTAGGTTCAACCTTAGCTGCTATAGTTGCAGGATTTCCTATTTCAGGCAAAGAAGATATTACCTTATTGAAATTAGTATATTCAGGTATAAATCCAGTTATAGTTGATATGACAGGTGTATTAATGTTTATAGGTGTAATGGAAAAAACAGGATTTTTGGAAATTGTTATTCGAAAAATAATTCAGTTAGGTACTAAAATTGGTGGAGCACCAGGAATTGCAGCTGCAGGAGCTTTAGTTGCTGGCATAATAGGTGCATTAACAGGTTTTACACAGCCTGTTGTAACGGCATCAATAACTGGTCCAGCTGCTGTAAAAATGGGAATGGAACCTAGTAAAACAGCAGGTATTGCAGCTCATGCTGGTCATTTTGGAAATTTTGCAGGTTTCACGCATCCAACGCAAGTAGCAGTTATTGCAACAGCTGCAATTGGATTTGGTATGATAAATGTAGTAGGTGCAATAGTAGGTATTTCTATAATAGCTTTTAGTTTTTTTCGATTAATGCGTGAAATGAAAGATAGCTCCAAAATAGTAGATAATATCAACTTAAATGCGATAGAGGATACTGTTTTAGGTAAAATAAATAAAATACCATTTAGCATAGCTATTATACCATTTATTGTTTTTGTTGTTGGGTTTGTGGGAGGTTTTCCGTTATTTATAACAGGTATTATTTGTGGGATTATTACAATATTATTAGCTAAAATACGACTTAATGAAGGCGAAGCTTTTATGTTGATGGGAGTACAACGAATAGCTACACCTCTTGTTGCTACAATTGGATTTTTATATATGAGTAGTGTTATGGATAAAATTGGCTTAGTAAATACAATTTCTACAATACTTGAACCGATTATAGGTTTTTCACCAGTATTAATTATGTTATTTGTTTCATCCATAGCAGGTTTTCTTACACAGTCAAATGCAGCAGCCGCTGCTATAATTATTCCATTTTTAAAAATAGTATTAAATGCTGGAGCAGATCCATTAGCAGCAGCTTGTGCAGCAGCTGGTGGTAGTGCAGTTTGGCAATATTATTTAACTGGTGGACCAGTAGCAGCATTATCAACAGTAATACCAGTTATTCCAGGTAGTAATTTAGTAAAAGCAAATAAATTTCAAAGACCAGCAATGGTATTTGGTTTCGTTATTTTGTTTATTTGTGTTTGCGTAGTAAATTTTATTGATTAAAGGAAAATTTTTATGAAAAAGATAATTGTAATTACAACAGGTGGAACAATTGCCATGAAATATGATAAAGAAGTGAATGGATTGATACCTGCTGTAAATGGAAATGATTTAGTAGAAGTTGTTCCAGAATTGAAAAATATAGCTGAAATAGATGTTATTGAATTTTCAAATGTTCCAAGTGGACATATGACGCCTAAAATGATGTTTAGACTGGCACACTTAGTAGATGAATATGCTAATAATAATGATGTATTTGGTATAGTGATTACACATGGTACAGATACATTAGAAGAAACTGCATATATGTTAAATCTATTGATTAAAACTAAAAAGCCTGTTTGTATTACAGGAGCCATGAGAGGAGCTTCTGATGTTGGTGCCGATGGACCGGCTAATATATTAGCTTCTGTAAGAGTTGCTTGTTGCGGTAAAGCAAAAGAAAAAGGGGTATTAGTAGTATTTAATGATGAAATTCATGCAGCTAATGAGGTGGTAAAGACACATACGACATCTTGTGCTACATTTAGGTCGTTTGAATGGGGGTCCAATTGGACATGTTTATTTTGATAAAATAATTTTTGTTAGACAACCATTAAGTTTAGAAAAGATACAACCTAATAATTTAATTGATAATGTATATTTATTAAAAATATATGCTGGAATGGATGCTGATTTATTTAAATATTTGGCTGAGAAAAATATAAATGGTTTAGTTGTAGAGGCTTTTGGATGTGGAAATGTAACACCAGGAGTAAAAGAAGGAATAGAATATGTACGTCAAAAAAATATTCCAGTAGTATTAACAACACGAGTTTTTTCGGGAAGAGTAGCTCCGTTATATAGTTATTTGGGAAGTATAAAATCTATGGAAAGTTTAGGTATTATATTATCAGAAGGACTTAGCGGACAAAAATCAAGAATAAAATTAATGTTAGCATTAGGCGTAACAAAGGATATAAATAAATTAAAGCAGATTTTTAATAATTGAAAAAAGGCGGAACTAAATTATTCCGCCTTTTTTCAATTATTTATATAATTAATTTATAATGTTGAAGATAGTTCGCTATCGTCTAATTTTCCTTTTAAATCATTATCTGTCATAGCACAAACAGCAGAGTCTGACCAAACATTTTCAGCTGTTTCAATCATATCGATGATGGTATAAATTGGTAAGATGATACCAAGTAAACCGATTGGAGCACCGATAGAGGACATAAGAGATAAAGTCAAGAAATAGCAACCCATAGGAACGCCTGCATTACCAACAGCGGCAATAACGGATATAAATAACCATGTAATCATAGTAGTCATGGACAATTCAAAACCAGCATTTTGCATTACGAATAAAGAGGTTACTAAGATAAATGCAGCACAACCATTCATATTGATAGTTGTACAAATTGGTAAGAGGAAACGAGAAACTTTTGGATTGGCTTTTAAATTTTGTTCTGCACAAGCAAGTGTTACAGGTAAAGTTCCGGCAGAGCTTTTTGTAAATAAAGCTACGGCAAGAGCAGGAGCCATTTTACGGAAAACTTTAACTGGATTTAATCCACGAAGAAGCATGATTAAAGGTAAAATGATAAAGAATTGAATAGCATTACCACCAATTACTACAGCAGTATATTTTCCTAAAGCGCCAACGATAACACCAGCTTCAATTTGAGCCGATAATTGACCTGCAAAAGCGATGATACCAAGTGGTAAAACATAAAGTAATGCACGAATAAGTGTGAAAGATAATTCTTGTAAACCATTGATTACTTTTAATAATTGTTCACGATTATCTGTTTTTGGCATGAAGGCTAAAGCTAGACCAACAGCAGCAGAAATCAACATAACAGATAAAACATTACCAGTTAAAAATGGCTGTAGAACATTATTTGGAATTACAGATAAGAAATGGTCATAATAAGAAAGTGCGCCTAATTTTTGCATAGGTACAGCTTCTTGACCGGCATTGATAATATCCATAGGAAGATTTCCTGGAGAAATCCATAAATAAAGACAAAGACTCGTAACTGCTGCACAGATTGTGGTGAATAAAGTATAAAATAGTGCATGAGAAAAGATACGACTTGTATCTTTATTATTACCGAGTGCAGCTAAAGTAGTGATAACTGCTAGAGCGATTGTAGGAACTGCAATGAATTGGAATAAACGTGTAAATACAGTAGCTACAAAATTGAAAAATTCATTTAAAGGTTGGATACCGAGCCAGCCTAAAATGCCACCTAGAATGAGTGCACCAAACCATAATAAGAACTGACGTCCTTGAGAAGATTTAGCTTTGCTTTCGCGGATAGCACTTTGAGCGGTTTCTTTAACATTGACTTGTTTTTTATTATCAGCCATATGTAATCCCTCTTCTCTCTTTAATATTGTATATACATATATAATTAATTCATACAATATATGTATGAAAAAGATTATACGATTTTGATGTAAACATGTCAATTATTTTAAAGCACATAAAAAATAAAAAAGTAATGTAATTTTATTTTTTACTATTTACATTATCAAAAATAAATAAGGAGTTGTCAACATAAAAAGTAATTCATTTTGTCATCAAGCTTAGAAAAAATAGATTATTTTATAGTATTTATAAATATTTTAGTTAAAATAAAAAGTTTAATCAAAATGGATTATTGTCTAATATCACGTTATTACTACCTTTTTGATAACCTATTAAATCTACAGTGATAAATTTAAAACCTAGTTTTTGAAATTCTTTATGAATTAAATCTTTAAGAGTATTAGTAAATAATTTAGGAACTTCATTTATCTCTACTTCTATACGGGCTAAATCACCGTGATGGCGTACGCGAATTTGACCTTGTAAATATTTATGAAGTATATCTTCCGCTTTAGCAACTTGATTTAATCTTTCAGGAGTAACTTCAAGACCGTAAATTAAACGAGAGGCAAGACAAGCAGAGCTAGGTTTATTCCAAACAGGTAAATTCCAGTCTTTCGCCATTTGGCGGATTTCATCTTTAGTAATGTGCAATTCTAAAAAAGGTGATTTTGTTAATTTAAATTCTTTTAAAGCGAGCATACCAGGACGATAATCACCTTTGTCATCTTCATTAGAGCCTTCTAAAAGATAGTTATAATTATTTTTCTGACAAAAATCTTCTAAAAGTTTAAAGCGATTGATATGGCAATGATAGCAGCGCATTTTATCATTGCAGGTGAATTTTTTATCAGCTAAATCATCTACAGTGAATAATTCATGTTTTATGCCAATGAGTTTAGCAACTTTTTTAGCGTCAGATATTTCATTAGTAGTTATTAGTTCAGATACAGCAGTGATGGCGATAGCTTTATCTCCTAGAGCAATTTGTGTTGCTTTAGCAAGTACAGAGCTATCTACACCTCCAGAAAAAGCTACAGCTACAGATTGGTAAGATTTTAGTAATTCGATTAATTGTTGTTGTTTATTCATGTTTTAGTTCCTCGTTTGCTAGAAATAATGCTGTTTGTTGAATTGTTTTTAACGGTACATTGTGTTTTTGGGCTAATTGTTTACAATCTTCATATTCAGCGGATATATTTAAGATTTTATCGCCTTTTTTAGCTATTTTACATTTTACTTGACCATATGGAGTGGTGATGGATTTAAATTCTCTATTTAGACTATAGCGAGTGATTATTTCTTCACGTATGCCAAGCGTTGTCGTTTCACTGAATATAATATCAAGGCAATTTTCTTTATCTTCAGGACGGATTAGAACAGATAAAGTATTAGCTGAGCGGGATTTTTTCATATAAATAGGAGTCAGCCAAACATCAAGGGCTTTATGCTCAAAGAGTTTTTGCGAGATATATTCATAATTTTGAGGATTGAAATCATCTATATTACAAGATAGTATAAGTAATTTTTCTATAATATAATCGTTCATTTTTTCACCTGTTATTTGTTGTAAATTTAATTATATATTAAATTAGAATTTTTATTTAGGCAAGAAAGTAGATTTTGAACTGCACCCCAAAAGTTGGACACAAAACAACTTTTGGAGGTGCAGTTTTTTTATGACTAAATACTCAAATGAATTTAA
>OGJD01000598.1_pt1 | contig 29310 bp, 29 predicted proteins | sample 1571971 | NCBI WGS metagenome assembly OGJD01 (sample SAMEA2582117, study PRJEB24529) | metagenome | biome: Human gut stool | place: China | collected 2011
TGAAGTAGGAATGGAACATAGAAGTTTATAACTTTTTATAAGTTTTCAGTAACGGTATTTTGAATGCAGATCAGAAAATCAGCGGAGGATTATTTGGAGGCAATCCTGGTATTGTCAAAACAGGGTGGCGGAGTTCGTTCTATAGATATTGCAACGATGCTTGGGGTATCGAAACCGAGTGTAAGTCATGCTATGAAGCTGCTTCGTGAGGATGGTTATATTGCGATGGACCGTTATGGTACGGTGACACTTCTTGAGAAAGGAAATGATATTGCGGTTCATATCTATGAGCGGCATACAGTGCTGAGCAAGATGCTGGAACATCTCGGCGTAAGCCCGGAAGTTGCAAAAGAAGATGCGTGTAAGTTAGAGCATGACCTGAGCGATGAGAGTTTTACTAGGATAAAGGAGCACTTCCACAAGGTGATTGGGGAAGTTGAATAGCGGATAAAATAAACTCCCCCCGTCGGATGAATTTCTGACGAAGTGGGGAGTTTATTTTTTAAGTTAGTCATCTACTAACACTGGATATCATTCAGTAAAACTTTTCAGCACTGCTCAACACGCAAAATATCGCATTGTCCCGTCCACTTTAAATTTATTTTTCTCTACTCTCTCAACGATCTAATGCAAATTATTATTCCTGTTATTATCCATAACGAAAAAAATACTACCGGTATCAATGTGTCATTTGCTATTAAATTAATCAACCATCCCTCACTTCCATTGATTATACTTTGGTGGAAAAGGGTATACGTAAAAACAATCAAGAAACCTATATCTCCAAACCCCAGAAAACTAAGCCCTAAAATAAATTTTCTCATATTATTTATATCTCCCTCATTGTTTGGAATCTTTACTATATGTAGCATATTTTACAGCCTCTTGATATGTTCCGCCATGAGATCTAATGCCGTAAAGACCACCAGTTGGTTTATAACAATAGTCCTTTTGTACGTATTTACCATCTTCTCTAAAATACTTAACCCGGTATTCTCTCGAATTATAATTGCCACTCGTAGGACCTGTAAATTTGTGCGTTACAGAATATTTACAGGTTACGCTTAACTTTATTCCTAAATTTGATTTATTGAAATATTCTCCATTGATACTTCCGGTCAAAGTTCCAACATACTCTCTTTTTAGTGTTGTAGTCTGTCCTTTTGCCACGGAAATAACAAAATCATCTCTTACAACTCGAGACGAAGTAGTAACAGTTTTTTCTGTTTTATATTTATGTGTGCTTCCGATTGGCGGCCTCCATGATTTTGCTATCGGGGTAGAACTTTCTTGGTCGGAACCTACGTCACTGTCATTTTTTCCTACTTCATAAACAGTAAATACAGATGTGTCTAGAGTATCATCAATAATGCATTGTACATCACGATATGTAGCCCCTGTATTTGTATTAGCAAAAAAGACCGTAACTTCTCGACCAGCTTTATTTTTCATAGTTATTTGGAGTTGATGAATCTCTTGGTCTGGATTAGATATTGTATCATTTTCTGCTTTTGCACTAATTGGTCCACACACGAACGTTAATATAACCGCCATAAGTATAGCACTCCATCGTTTCATTCTACCCATACTGAACCCTCCCTTTTTCTTATTATTTTTTGTAAATATTACACCACTTTACAAGTTACAAAAATTTCTCTGCAACCAAAATATTACTATATTTTAAATCTTATCTCAAAACTGCCGCAAAGCCCATAAACACTGACTTACAGTAGTTTTTTATTTATGAAACTGTCAAAGATGAGAGTATACAGTGTAAATCAGAGACAGGCAACAAGATCTTCGTATTGCCATCTAAAGTTAGCATCAACAGTAAAAGACACGATATATTATATTTCCATTCAGACTGATCCATACGGAAAGATAAATTTGATCTTTAGTATTTCCGCAACATCAGTAATCACTGCTTCTGATCAGCAGCCCGCTGTGTACAATACTCCAGCACATAAAAAAATCCCTCCCAGCAAAAACTCTGTTAGAGGGAAATGAACACCACAAAACACTTCCATCAAAACAATCGTTAATATGGTAGAAGCTGTGCCAAACAAAATATTATTATACGCTAATCATGGGCTTGTTTTTCCCAATGTGTACAACAAATTATGAAGATTAAAATTTGTCATGACCATACATAAAAAATGTGGCTAATAAGAGATGAAGATTGTACTTTTCTTGCTTTATATAGAGCATACCTCATTAGCCACATTTTTTTAGTTACCGTCCTTCTCCATCTTCCGATATTGGTCCAATAACCTCAATAAATGCAACTCCTTGAAATCCAACGGCAGCTATAAAGAATGCAGCAACAGTTTCAACAACAGCAACTTGTGTCTGCCAAACATAATCATTCAAACCTGTTGGAGTTGGCGTATTAAGATTATTAACCTCTGGTGGCTGATATCCCATATTTTATTCCTCCCGACTATTTACTATAATGTTTTATCTTATCAACAATATCTTTAATTACAGTCATATCGTTTAAATCATTGTCAATAAGATCTATGTACAGCACGCTATCCATATTGATATCTGATATTACATTTGTAATTTCATCCATCTCACTTATGGATACCATTTTTGATACAAGAAATTGTACAATCTTTGTGCTCCATACCTTGTTTAACCCTTTATCCCAATATTCTTTCAATGAATGTTTTCTTATATTTCCAATTACTAATGGCAAATATGCAGAAACTACAATATCTCCATTAGCATGTACAACTACTTGATCTAAGAGATTATTTGCATTTTTATATCTTATCAAGTGATCCACCGGATCTCCCCATGTAATTTGAATTATTTTAGCATCGCCTTCTACTTCTAAACGTCTAACCGTATTCACAAGTTTTCTGTATTGAAATTCCGAAGGGATAATATCTTGATGTTTTTTTGCCCTGCCTAATATCATGAGTGGTTGGCATCTCAAGTCAATAAAATCATTTTCTTCATCACGCCCACTCTCAATGAAAAGTCTTTTAAGTAAATCGTATACTTCTGTAATATCATTAATATTAAATCTTGTGGGTGAAAAAGCAATAGACAGATGCATTCCTGTATTCTTTAAGACATATTCTATAGCTTTTAAAACTTGTTTATAGGCACCTGCCTGATTTCTTAGTTTATCATGAGAAGCTTTGTTTCCATCCAAGCTAAACTGAATAGAATTCAAACCCAGTTCGTCCAATTTTGCCAATGTGTCTTCTGTTGCCAAAAGTCCATTGGTAACCATTGAGGTCCTTATACCATTTTCTGTCAAAATTTTTAAAGAATCAAAAATTAATTCTTTTCTAAGGAGTGGTTCTCCGCCACATAAGCAGAGACTATATAGATTTATCGTTGACAGTGATTTCATAAATTCTAATACTTCATGATCTGATAATTCCGTTTTTATAACATCATTTTCGCCACTACTATTATAGCAATGAAGGCATCTTAAGTTACATTTGTTTGTTATGTCAATCGCAACATGGTGCGGTCCGATTAACACTTCACTATACCGATTTGCCATTATGTACCCTCCTGATCTAAAGAACATACATTTTTAAATTTATATTTTCTAAATATTCTTTTTCCATTACACCTTCAAGTCTAAATCCCGATTCTTTAACTATACTTTCCAACGCAGTTTCATTTTCTGGTATATACAATCTTAAACAATTGATTTTCTTGAAGGAAGCTTCTGAATAATATTTTTTCACAGCATTGATTGCCTGTTGAAATATATCTTGCGGAGTATCTATCATCTGTATTGTTGCACTATTTAGATATGTTTCCTGCGAAGGTTGAACGACAATAACGCCCATCAGCTGCGCATCTTCCTTCAGCAAAAAAAAGTCTTTATAATAACTATACAGAAATTGCCTAATAGCTATAAAAGAATAAAATTCACGTCTATCATTACCAAAAAAGTATTTTACCTTCTTTTCACCTGCTTCTGTTTCCTTAAAGAATTTTGCAAACATTTTTTGTGAAATTCTTATATCGCTTTCTTTTGCCAACGATATACTATATTCTTTTTCCAATTTTTCTTCTCCCTGAGCCAAAAATGGAGTATTATTCATGTCATTTTCTCCTTTCCATCTAATAACTCTAATACGAGTCAAATTAAATAATGTAGCTTCTAAATCTGCTCCTATTTTCTCCTTTTCTACATCCTTATATTTAACGCATAATAAATCAAGAATTTCACCTACGGTTCTAGTTCCATCGCACGAATCCAAAATATACTTACTCGTTTCATTAAGCATCGTATAATTTAATTCTCCATTATCTGATAACAGAGAATAATAACCACTTTTTTCAGTTCGTATATACTTTATGCCCTCACTTCGTTTTTGCGGAATCATATTAATAATTCTTCTTATGTCCCCTAATTCAAATTTTTTTATCATTGATTCATTACTGAGACATTCTTTTCTCAGCCGTTCTCCTTCCTATATATTATTTATAGTCATGAGGATTTACCTTACTTTTCTCCTCTACTATAGCCATAATAAATTAAATTTTAAAGTTTTACTTCTCGCCCAGAGTTCAAATCTACAACATAATCACTTATCCCCATTAATTCTTTATCATGTGTTAATACAATCAAAAGTTTATTTTGTATCCTATTTTTTAGATATTCAAACAGCTCTTCCTTACTACTTTTGTCTAATTCAATTGTTGGTTCGTCTAAAATCAAAACATCTGATTTTTTATGAAGTGCCATCCACAGATTTATCTTTCTTAATTCTCCGCCAGATAAATTCTCACAGCTTTTATCAATATTCATCTTAATTGTTGTTATGAACTCTGATAATTCTTCTTGATCTTTTTCCAATGTAATACATATATTTTTTTTACTCTTCGCTAATCCTTTTTCCAAAAATTCAATTACACTATCCGAAGATAAATACAATCTTTGTGGAACTACGGAAAACTTTTCTTTTCTGAGTTTATCCCGGTCAAGCTCTTTCATCTTTATTCCATTAACCTCTAAATCTCCCTCAAATTCGGTATATAACCCAGTTATTATTTTAAGCAAAGTACTTTTTCCACATCCGTTTGGTCCTATAATCGCATATTTCTTCCCTTTATAGAAATCATATGTAAATTTATTTATTATTACATTTTCTGTACCTTTTACTAAATAAGAAAAAGTAAGATTTTTTAGGCTTAATTTTTCTAGTGTTTCCACATTCGCATTTCCTTTTTCTAAGCTATCATAACTCATAATCTTTATAATACGTGAAAATGAAGCTTTTGAATCCTGCAATTCCTTTATATATCCAATATAATATTTAACAATTTTTAAAAACATCCCGAAATATGTATTTATCATTGTAAATTGTCCGATAGTCATTCCACCATGGATTATACTTATACCTCCAATAACAAACATAATTGACTGAAAAATCGTTGCTATAATACTATCAATTGAAGTAAAAATATACTCTATTTTTTTTGCCCCTACAAGCACTGGTAAATAGTTTCCAAAAGCATGATTAAGTTCTTTTTCACTAACTTCATACAAAGAGTGCAACTGAATATTAAAAATTTGACAAATTTGTGAACTAAATTTACTGAAGAACTTACTATCTGCTTCTTTTTTATCCAAAAATTTTTCATATAACGGTTGATGCATATTTGCATATAAAATTATATATGGTACAATTAATACGACCATTAAAACTAACAGATACTTATTTATAGATATAAATAAACATATTATAGCCATTGCCAAGATAACATTCATAAACATAGGGATAATATTCGATATGACAAATCCCGTTATAACATTTACATCTGTATTTATTTGCTGTGTTAAATATGTAGAATCTATAGTCTCCACAATACTTAGCTTAACCTTTTCAAAATGCTTTGTTATATCTCTTAATAGATCGAAAGAAACTTGACTTGTAATTTTTACCGATAAGGTATTTTTACAATATGCTAATACAACTCCCGCTATCCCAATTAACATTATTATACTCGATAAATATACGACTCTATGAACATCCTTATTATTGATCATAAAATCTACAAAACTTCCCGTAAGATATGGGGAAATGGACATTATCAAAAATGTTATAATGATAATTACTATAAGAAGGTATGATTTTTTATTTTTAAAAAATCTATGCAATACATATTTAAACATTTCCAATCAACCTTACTAATAATTTTTAAATTTCCGTCTATAAAACAAATAAGAAATCACCCCTGGAATTATGATCCAAAGCGCAACTATACATATTGCCAAATTTTTATTATTAACAAATGGTATTAGCCCCAAGTATATAATAGCAAGTGGCAAACTACAATATTCCAGTAACCGATGACCGATATTCCAAGTTTCTTCATCTGCTAATAGCCACGGTAATCTCAAACCTATGTATCTATTAAATGGTATTTTTCCTGCAATATTTCCAAACCATACTATAATAATTATTATAAAGGCATTCGCGAACATACGTTCAGAATATTCGGTAAATAACTCTTTTTCTGTTAAGACAATTCCTACTACTGCAATTATTACCATTACCAAGCAGAAAACTATCGCTTTTTTTAAAGTTCTTGTTTTTACTCGATCCTCTGAAACATCTGTCAAAAGTGTTATATTTTTATACAAAAACACCCCTGCACCGAGTGAAAATGCTATTGCTAAACAAACACTAATATATTTGTTTTGCAAAAAAAGAATCAGTACTATAACTATCATCGTAGCGAGATATAGAAATCTCCGTGCACTATTTTTATCCATTTATGTGTCCTTCTTTCTATCACAAAAACTTAAAATTTCCATACTCAACTTCTGTAATAAACTCATATTCAATGAATATATCACATATTTACCTTGCCTTCTGCAAGTAACTAATTCTGCTTTTTTAAAATGTCCAAATGTCTTGAAATTGACGGATTCGAAACCGGGTCTTTGACAGTTACATCAATTATAAAATCCATCAATCCTGCATGCAAATTATTATTCCTGTTATTATCCATAACGAAAAAAATACTACCGGAATCAATGTGTCATTTGCTATTAAATTAATCAACCATCCCTCACTTCCATTGATTATACTTTGGTGGAAAAGGGTATACGTAAAAACAATCAAGAAACCTATATCTCCAAACCCCAGAAAACTAAGCCCTAAAATAAATTTTCTCATATTATTTATATCTCCCTCATTGTTTGGAATCTTTACTATATGTAGCATATTTTACAGCCTCTTGATATGTTCCGCCATGAGATCTAATGCCGTAAAGACCACCAGTGTGCCGACAAGTCTAACTCTATATCTTAATCCATATCCTTTAATGGCAATTTCGGCGTAGAAGTGATTTTTGTATAGAAATCACCATTTTCTTCTACTTCTGTTACAGTTTCAATAGAAGAATCTGTATAACTGATAACATCTCCCTCGTACACCAACCTTTCAAAAGGAATATAAGCAGTGTCATCTGTATCATAAAACTCATCCTTTTCCTCTTTTCCTGGATTTCGTTCATAATACATTTCTTTATAACCTTCACTCTCATTATCCTCAGTTACTGAAATATCATAAATGTCCTGCTCCTTTAGCCAATCCCCCAGATTAACTGCAATATAGCAACCATCGTCTTTAATTTCACTTATTATCTTCTTGCAATTCAACTGATACCAATCTATAAAAATATCATTTCGACATATTTGATAAGTATTATTTTCTACATTTTTTGCGGCAACCGGAGTTGCTGTAATACAACTTACCACAAGCACTATAGTTATTACTATTTTTTCCTTTTTTATCATGCTCTTACCCTCATTTCTTTTTTCTTCCACATTTATAGAACTGCTATAATCAGCATACACGCTGCCACTCCAATTCAAAACTTTTTTCGTTTTATCTTTGCCTCCTCCTTTCGTAGTTGCTTTGCTTGTGTAATTTTATATCACTACGTTTATGTCATGAATTTAGTGTACATTATCAAATAATATTTGTCAATAATATATTTACAATGTTGTCGAGATTTACAATAATTAATTCTTTGTATTGACTGTGCCTTCCTGATATTGTACAATATACTAAAACTAAGAGTTAGGAGATGTGATTATGCAACAACATTATGAACTTTCTGATACAGAATATAAGATCATGCAGCTTTTTTGGAAGAATTCAGATCCACTTCCTTTTAATGAAATCCTGAAATATTGTAACGATGAACTTCAGCTTAACTGGGCGGTAGGTACAGCTCAGACATATCTTAACCGCCTTATTTTAAAGGGAGTGTTGAAAACAAATAATAAGCGGTATCGTAAACTATATTCAGCGCAGCTCAGTGAAGAGGAACTTGCACAAAAATATGCTCGACAGTTTGTAGATGAATCTTTTGGTGGATCTCTTAAGAATTTTATCGCTTCCTTTACTCAGGAGACAAAATTATCTGAGGCTGATGTAAACGAACTTATAGATATCTTGCATTCCAATATGTCTGAGGAAAAATAAGGCGCGATTTCTTATGATGAGGAGGTATGTATTTGAAAATATTAATCTGTCTGCTGATATATATGAGTGTTTCCGGCAGTGTTTTTTTTCTTGGATATTTATTACTTGATTTTCTTACCCATGAAATGCTTCCTGCTTCGTTCAGATATTTTCTGCTGAAACTGGGAGGTTTGTTTTTTCTGGTTCCATTTCCGTTAGTTAAATCTCTGGTACAGTCATGGCTGTTTCATTGTGAGAACGGAATTTTAAAAACCGATGAATACTACTTCTTTGATATTGATCATTCTATAAAACTGATTGATGAGGGTTTTATATTTCCACAGCTGCTGGATAGTCAGAAAGTGCTGATTGGATTATGGACTGGTATTATGTTATTAATTATACTTTCGCAGGCTTATCGTTTTTACCTTTTCAGACGTAATCTCCGAAAATATCTACTTCCTCTTGATAACTGTGAGGATTTATTGAATTCCATAAAGGCTGATATGAATATAACCAAAAAGGTATCTATGTATTATTGTGGTGCGGAGATTTCGCCATTTACCTGTGGCGTGAAATCACCCGTAATTATCCTCACATCACTTGTTGCGGATGATTCAAAAGAACTGATTCTACGGCATGAGCTACAGCACATAAAATCTCATGATTTAATTTACCGGATGGCAGCTTTGTTTATTGTTCTGATACATTGTTTTAATCCGTTATCGTATTTATTTTTGAAAGAATTAAAGGAGGTTCAGGAAATGAATTGCGATGAAAAACTGACAGTTACATTTTCGAATAATGAGCGTATGAAATATGGAAAGGCCATAATTGCTGTTTCTGCCAGAGCCAGGGCATTTTCGGCTCCTGTACTTTATTTTTCCGGAAACAGTAAAAGCTTTCTGATAAAGCGAATCAGAAAAATATCTGTACCTGGTCGGATCAGGAAGTTACAAATGGCTTTGGCTACGATAGTTCTGTGCCTTTTTGCGACAGTTCCTGTATTTGCGTATTCTCCTGAGATTATTGATTTGAGAAATTTTTCTTCGGATATTCAGAATGGGATAGAAGAAGTGACATGGATGGAATTTGAATTTGATTCTTCATCGGATACAGGCTCTGCTATAACCATACCGGAGGATGAGAATTTCTTTTCTGACTGCAATCAGTATTTTCTTTTGGAGGATGGAACGGTGATTTTGTTACCGGACAGAAATATTCAGCTTTTTTCCGGATGTAAACACTCATTTAAAACCGGTGTTTTAAAAAAACATATTTCCAGTGGAAAGAGTTGTACTGTGAACCAGTACAGAGGAGAAATCTGCACAAAATGTAACTATATCAAAAATAAAACATTGGTTAATTCAGTATATTCACCGGTGTGTCCTCACAAAAAGTGAGACTGTATTCAGAAATGTAATTTTACTTAAGTAGTAGAACGGGGCTGTCGTAATTTTAGCGGCAGCTCCATTTTTGTGTTAGAGTAAGATTTTGTTTACCATTGAGGAGTTTTTTTACTGATCTGAAAAAACGGAACGTTGGAAAATAATAAAGGGTATCTGTTTTCGACAGTTAACTAAATAAAAATGATAATATTTACAATATCTACAAAATATAGATAAAATATTGACAGACAAATAAAAAAAATGATAATCTAAATGCATGACATATATGTAGAATAAAAAGATAAAACAATTAAGATGTGTATATTGAAAATTTTATCAGAAATTATAGCAATCCTCGTAAATAATGCGTTTAAGACAGTTCAGCAGAGTGCGAAAGACAAGGAAGATATCTGCAGGCGTGCTGACGCACGGCAAAGATATCTGACGCAGGATTTCACACTCTGATGGGCTGGATTAAGATGCATTATTTTAGAGGATTGCTATAATTGGGGGATTGTAATGAAAGTATATTTTCCGGAAAATGGATGTGCGAATATGAAAAACAATAAAATATATTTTATGGAATAGTGGCTTAGCAGAGAGAGAAATCTATGAATAACACGAAAAAAAATATATACATTGTTTTACTTATAATAAGTATAATTAGTAACATGATATTGTTATATAAAAAAATATCCATTAAAAATTATTACAAAGAATCATATTTAGTTTTGCAAGACGGAAAACAAATTAATATCTATTCTATTGATGATAGCAAAAAGCAGAGATTGAAAAAGATTGATAATATTCAAGCTATGGTTGGTATTGTAACTAAATTAGAAGGGAAGAACAATAATTTTGCTGTGATATTTAATGAGCAGAGAAAATGTGATTACTCTGTTAATTTAAATCAGAATAATAAAGTAAGTATAAATGATAAATTAATTGTTTTTTATTCTGAAGAAAGTTCCAAATTGATAAGTCCGAAATCATTTATTGTACAGTATGGATATGTAATATTACCGAAAGGGGAATAATTGAAATTATGACTACGAAAAAAGGCTTACAACGAATGGTGGTGTGGTACAATGCTGTAGAAAGAAGAATGCTGGAAAGCCGTATAGTCGTATGAAGGAGAAATTCACATGCAGTTTGATGAGAGGAAAGAGGGAATAGCCCCTCTGACCTACTCTACATATTATTCTGTCTGCTTCTGTGGAAGCTGTGCAAGGATGATAGCAGCAAACATGATGACACATCCAAGGATTTCTTTAGTACTTAGTTGCTGTCCGAGGATGCTCCATCCGGCTAAGACAGAGATGCAGGATTCCAGGCTGAGTATCAGGGATGCTACAGTTGGGTTCATGTTTTTCTGACCGATAATCTGCAAGGTGTAGGCTACTCCGCATGACATAACACCTGCGTAGAGGATTGGCTGCCATGCTGCCAGGATGGATGAGAGTTCCGGATGCTCAAGGAGCAGAGCGGGAATGCCGGAAAGAACTCCACATGTCAGGAATTGAATACAGGAGAGCTTTACTCCGTCTACTTTCGGAGAAAAGTAGTCGATGACCAGTATGTGCAACGAAAAAAGAAAAGCGCATACCAGTACGAGCAGATCTCCTTTTCCAATGGAAAATCCATCTGTGATGCACAGGAGATAAAGTCCGATCAGAGCCATTGCAACGGCAGCCCAGATAAATTTCGTGCATTTTTTGCCAAGGAACAGTCCGATGACAGGGACGATCACAATATAACAGGCAGTGATAAAGCCGGCTTTTCCGACGGTTGTATACTTGATGCCAAACTGTTGGAAATTGCTTGCCAGACAGAGGCAGATACCGCAGGCGATACCGCCGATAATCAGAGTTTTTTTCTCCTGCATATTGGATACAGTATTACTTGAGGTGTCAGATCTGCCAGATGCTTTGGAAGCAGAATCTGAAGGAGAGTTTCTCTTTTTCAGAATAAAAATCAGTGGAATCAGAACGACTGCTCCGATAAGGGAACGGACGGCATTAAAAGTAAAGCCTCCTACGTATTTCATTCCTACGCTTTGAGCTACAAAAGCGATACCCCAGATGATCGCTGCGAGAAGCAGGAGCAGGGAATTTTTTAATGGAATCTGTTGTTTTTGCATGATGTGTGTAATCCTTCCTTATATTTCAAATATATTTTAAGAGCGCCTGTGCTTCATTGATCTGAAATTGAATAAACACTTTCATAATTATACATCATAGATGTAAAAAGAGAAAGACGATTATAGAAATAACAGAGATTTCGCTTTTAGTTTTTTTGGTTCATGCATTTTTATAAAAAATATGTTCCTCTGACATTCTGCTCGCAGCTGTTACTCTTTTTGACCCCAATGCGCACAAAGTTCCCCTCTGCTTCGTCTCTGTCTTTTTTTCTTATATTATTTTTGATCTCTTTTATACAGATCTTATCCACCTTTTTGATACAGGATCTGTTTTACTTTCTCTGTCAGCAGATCATCTCTGAACATCCGGCTTACGCTCTTTCTTGTGATCCTGCTCCTTGCAAACTTCTGGATCCGCCGATACAGGTACAGCTCCATCATGTTGAACCCTATGATCATCAGATTAAATATAACTTCTACCGCCGCATGGCAGTAACAGTGCTTTGCATAGTAGTACGTCTTCAGCTGGTGGAACCCATTCTCTTCGATATCCCACCTGCGGTTCATCATCTCCCATAAGATCTCCGGGGCTGTCTGTTCCAGCGCTGTTACCAGCCACATCCATCTCTCCGCTTCCTTCCCGTTCTCCTGCCACATTTCTTAGTCTTTTGGACATGCTTTCCGGTGCGGAAAAAACAGTGTGAAAACTTTCATACTGTAGCATCAGAAAGAGCAGCACCGGCATAACAATGTTAAACAGCGGAATTGATTTCCTTTTTCTTTTATCCGATAAGCATTTGATTTTTTGCGGGATTTTATATACACTTGTTATATAAGTTAACAGTTTTTTTAATGCTAATTTTTCATTAAGGACGCCTTCTTTCGTATGTTTTGTTGGTAACATAATTATACATGAAAAGGTGTCCTTTTTGATTGTTTATACATAAAAAAATGTAACTTTTTATTCCATATGGTTCTTTACGGTTTTCTGCATAAACTGTTGGTAAAACTGGCATCTTTTTTCTTAAAAGCGAAATCTCTGAATATATAAACTAAATATTGACAAATATGCGAATGAATGATAAAATAAATGCACGACATGAATGTAGACAATGTAGAATGTGAGGTGGTGAGAATAGTAAGAATTTTGCATTAAGGTTTTAGCAAAAATTAATCTGGCGATTGTAATGAAAGGAGGAAGTATAATTGAAGAAACGTATAAAACTAATCAGCCTGGCAGTTGCAGCAGGGATGTTGATATCTGCAACAAATGTTTCGGCATATACACGTCAGTATACATTTCATATGAATACGTCTTATGCACATGGAAAAGAACCTAACTGTGGTTATGCTGCGACGAAGGATGATAATGAAGCAATTGCCTACATAACTATGACTCGATACAAGATAAATAGTGGTACTCCCCAAATTTCTATGTGGGTTGCCCCAAGCGGAACATATGCTCAGGCAACCGATGCCTGGACATGGACTGGAACAGCTCCTCGCAAACCATTAGGGTACAACAGAGCTGTTAAAAAGGGAATGGCATTTCAGTTATGCGCCGAACAGTTCGGAAGTGGGAGTGTTGTGATTGGAGGAAGATGGACTCCCTGATTTTTTCAGACTGCAGATTTGATGAGTATTAGAAAAATGTTTGTATGCTGACATAGATATCACAATAATTCCTTTTTGGATGCAGGTTATAACTTTCTCGGATTTTGTTATACTGTATCTGGAGAGGAATTATTTGGATAAGTTTTGTGATTGTGTGGTTGGTAAGATGAGAGGGACATATGAAAAATATTATAAGAATAATATCTCTGATATTTGTAGTTACAGCGATTGGTGGATGCGGTAAGTCTCAACAGCACCAGAAATCAACAGACTTTCCGAAAGGCATGAAAACGGAACTGACAGAACAGATAAAGGTAAATGCAGAGTTTCAATATCCTGAAAACTGTAAAGATGGAAAATGTGCGGAAACACAGATTAGTGGACAGACACTCTGGGATAAGCAGGAAGAAATTGCACAATTGTTGGTTCAGGATGGTAACATTACAAATGAATACATAGATGATTATGGGACAGTACAGTATAAAATTTATGAAATAGCTGAAAACAACGCAACTTTAGTGATTTCTGATGATACTTTGAATTATGCGACTGATCAGGCTTCTTATATAAATAATGTACTGTTTTCTGACAGTCGTTTTGATGATTATAATGGAAATAAATATCAGGATAAAACGGATCTTCCTTTTATGCCTCAAAAAGAAGCATGGAAGAATGTGAGTGAAGTGCTGGATAAACTGGGAGTTGATGTATCAGATGATGTTATATGCTATGTTATGGAACATAGTATTATGTGCAAAGAAGAAAAAAAAGCGATTGCCAGAGCTGAGGAGGAAGACACAAAAATTCCGACTGCAAAAACACAGTGGACAGAAGATGATGACTGTTATTATTTTATGACTTATACTACATGGCAGGACTATCCGGTATTACCACCTGTAATGGGAGAGGGGTTTGATGAGAACAACGTATCTGTTATATACGATAAGAACGGTATTCAGTCTTTAAGTATAAATGGTTACTATCCTCTTGAATTAAAAAATGAAGTTGAGGTGGTAAGTCCGGAGATGGTATTGAAAGCATTGGAAAAATATTTTGGCAATATTATTTCCGATGATATTTATGAAGTACAGAGGATATCTCTTTGTCAGAAAGTTGTGCAGGTAAATCCAGATAAACATTCAGCAGAAATTGAACCTGTATGGGAATGTAGAGTATTGGTGAAAAACAGTGATTTACCGGATAGCAGTTATTTACAAAAGATTTATTTTCATGCGGAAACATTGAAAGTAATGTGATAAATTTGAGACGAGATATGAAGAATATAATAAAAACAGATTTCAAAAGAGCATTAAAGGGAGCTAAATTTCCTTTGGCAATTATCCTGATGTTTTTTGTATGGGAATTCAATAGCAAAAGATTTGCTGACAGTCAGGATGTTTTGTACCTTTTTGTGCATGTATGGGGACGTTCAATAACTCCGCTTCTGGCAATGATTGTTACATCAACAGTTTATGTAACTTCTTATTGTGAAGATACGGAAAATCATTTTTTGAGATACAGTATTCAGAGAGTAGGAATCAGAAAGTATGTTATATCTAAAATTATTGTTGTATTCTGTACATCTTTTCTGGTGGTGATTCTGGGAAGTATTATTTTTGTTATATGGCAGTGTCATGAATTGCCAGTGGTTTCTTCTGACAGTATTACAGTAGAAAACTTTAAATCAGAGAGTTGCTTTGGATGGCTTTTACCTGAAAATACAGAATTATATATGGGGGTGCAGATATTTTTAGATGGATTATATTGCGCATCTATGAGTGTGCTTAGTCTTGCGCTGTCAACATTTGTAAGAGATTCTTATGCAGTGTATGCGTTTCCATTTCTGTTAAATTATTTCTTTATTTTTTTATTCTCAAGGATAGCAGTCAAATATCCTATGTTGTATATGGAGGAAATATATAATTCTGCAACAAAAACATACACGGATGATCCTGTTCTGCTCATAGCATATGCGCTTTTTGTGACAGTGGTATTTTGTGGGATAAGCGGAATGATTATGTTAAAAAAGATAGAGGGTGAATATCGATGAAAGTCTTGAGTCAGGCCAGGCGGATTTGCGGTTATCAATTGAGAATTCTGCGGGGAAATTATAAACTTTATCTGATTCCGGTCTGCCTTTTTGTTTATATGTTAAATGAATTGATTCCAATAAGAGATTTTTTGTTTTCTGTAAATGAAAAAGCTTCACCATTTTTGCTTCCATTTATATTCAATGATGTTATGCTGACTGCATCTATATTTGTAGCTGCTATGCTGTTTTTTATAGATGCACCATTTTATGATAAATATCAGCTCTTTGTGATTATGAGAGGTGGAACCTCCGAATGGGTGCTTGGACATATTATGTATATTTTTTCAGTCAGTATACTGTATATGTTGTGTCTGACAGGAATAAGTATTTTGATTATTTTTCCTAACGTTTGTCTGAGCGGGGAATGGGGGCGGATTTGGACAACACTTGCTCTTACTGATGCAGGAGAGCAATTTGGTCTTAGTTTTGGAGTGTCCGGATATCTTATCTTTGAATACAGACCTTTAGAAGCTATGTTCCTTGTAGGCGGGTTGGGATTTTTCATCTGTTCTTTTTATGGATTATGTTTGTGGTGTCTGAATCTGTGCGTTGGTAAGATTATCAGTTTTGTAACAGTGTCTGCATCAATTATTCTTGTAACAAGAATAAAATATCTTCCTGAATGGATAATGTACTTAACGCCAAGTGCATGGATGGATTTAAATAACCTATCGAAATATGCAAGGTATGAAATAGATGTGGTCAGAGCATTTATAATTCTGGTTCTTGGTTGCCTCTGCCTGTCAGGAATTGCGTATTATGTGACAGTGCATTCAGATATTTCAGGATGAAAGGATATAGTTGTGGATAATATGGCAATAATCGTACGAAATGTAACAAAAAAATTTGGAAATGTAACTGTGTTAGATAATGTATCTTTGCAGGTAAAAAAGGGAACGATATGTGGAATTATTGGAAGAAATGGATCAGGTAAAACCGTTTTATTCAAATGTATCTGTGGACTGCTTCAGATTAATGAAGGATCGATCCTGGTGGATAAAAAAGAGATTGGAGCAATCATTGAAGAACCAGGATTTCTCAAGCAGTATTCAGGAAAGCAGAATCTTAGATTACTTGCATCAATGTCGGGAAAAGAAAATATAGACATTGAAAAAGCATTAAAAGTTGTAGGATTAGAATGCGCTGGTAGAAAAAAAGTTGGAAAGTATTCTATGGGGATGAGACAGAGACTTGGAATTGCACAGGCAATTATGGAAAATCAGAGTATTTTGATTTTGGATGAGCCCATGAATGGTTTAGATAATAAAGGGGTAGATGAAATACGTAAGTTGATTTTGGATTTGAAAAAAGAGGGACGGTCGATCATTCTGGCAAGTCATAACAGAGAAGATATTCAAATCTTGTGTGATCAAGTGTACGAAATGGATAATGGGAAGATTATAGGGTGATATTATAGCAATTCCATAAAATACTGAAAACAATTATGGCAATCCCATAAAATAATGCAATCAAGACATTTCAGCAGAGTGCGAAGGACAAGGAAGATATCTGCAGGGTGTAGACTACACCGCAGAACATAATACCTGCATAGAGGATTGGCATCCATGCCCGGCAGATTGCGGGAATGATTTTTCAGACACGCTCTAGAAACTGCAAATATCCCTCCGATTTATAAAATGAATAAACACTTTCATAATTATACAACACAGACCAGGAAAGTGAAAGAAAATTATGGTAACAAAAAAGAAGCCCCTGCAGGAGGCTTCTTTTTCGCAAATGCGTAAATTTGCGTCTTTGATCTTGCTTCTGACTTTCCGGATCAGATAAAGATATATTTCAGAATGAACAGCACAGCAAGTACATACATCAGTACACTGATCTTCTTTTCTTTTGCTTTTCCTGTAACAACGTTGATGATCACATAGGAGATAACACCCATGGAGATACCTTCAGAAATGCTGTACAGGAATGGCATTGCGATGATCGCGATAAATGCCGGGATTGCTTCAGTCATGTCGTTGAAGTCAATCTTGGTTACTGATGTGAGCATCAGGAATCCAACGATGATCAGAGCCGGTGCTGTGGCAAAGGACGGGATTGCCAGGAAGATCGGGGATAACAGCAGAGATAATCCGAAAAGGATGGCTGCTACCAGGGAAGTAAGTCCTGTACGTCCGCCTTCAGCAACACCGGAAGCACTCTCTACGAAAGTAGTAACTGTGGAAGTACCACACATAGCACCTACTGTAGTTCCTACTGCGTCAGAAAGAAGAGCACCTTTGATGTTCGGAAGTTTGCCTTCTTTATCTAACATATCAGCTTTGGAAGCAACGCCAATCAGTGTTCCAAGTGTATCGAACATATCTACAAACAGGAATGCAAACATAATGACTACGAAATCAAGTGTGAAGACAATGGAGAAGTCCATTTTCATAAATGTGGGAGCCATGCTTGGAATGGAGATTCCGTTTGAAAAATCAGGCAGGAGGCTGAACCAGCCGGCTGCAGGATCAGGCTTGTAAAGTCCTGTCAACTGACAGATAATGCCAAGTCCCCATGTGATCAGGATACCCCAGAGAATGTTTCCTTTTACACCCTTAACAAGAAGGATGGCAGTGATCAGAAGTCCGATCAATGCAAGCAGAACAGTGATTCCCTCAGTATTAAATGTTCCGCCGGATACGGAAGATTTAAAGGAAAATACGCTTACCAGAGTAGAGTCATTGTTAACTACAATCTTTGCATTCTGCAGTCCGATAAAGGCAATGAAAAGACCGATACCGACGGATACTGCATGTTTCAGGTTCATTGGAATAGCGTTAAAAATCGCTTCACGCACATTGGTGAGTGATAAAAGGATAAAAATAATACCTTCTACAAATACAGCTGCCAGTGCCTGCTGCCAGTTGTATCCCATGCCGAGAACAACTGTGTATGCAAAGTAGGCATTTAAGCCCATGCCCGGTGCAAGAACGAACGGGTAGTTAGAAAGCAGTGCCATCAGGCAGGTGGCAATAAAGGATGACAGTGCGGTCGCTGTAAAAACAGCTCCTCTGTCCATGCCGGACGCTTCCAGAATGTTTGGGTTTACTGCCAGAATGTAAGCCATTGTCATGAAAGTAGTGATACCAGCCATAACTTCTGTTTTTACGTCCGTGTGGTTTTCTTTGAGATGAAATAATTTGTCAAGGTTCATAATCTTTCCCCCTTTTGATTTAAAAATTGCCGTCGGGTTCTGTATTTCCTGCAGTTACAGAATCTTTCTTCCGGCTACATATTTAGCGGTAATATTGCGGTCATCGGAAAGGTAGATCAGTCTTTCAAGTCTGTCCTTGGGAGAGAGCTTCAGCGGGGTTGGAATAGTGCTGTCATTAAGCACAACCGCATCAAATTCATACCCCTCTTTAAAATTTCCTACCTTTCCGAAGAAGGAACCGCCCCCTTCTGTTCCCATATAAAAGGCTTCTTCAACAGTGAGCGGCTTCATGGAAAGATCAACCAGCCGCCAGTACAGCTTGGAAACCTGAATAGCATCAGCCATGGCACGCAGAATAGAAACGGAAGTTCCACCTGCAATGTCAGATCCCAGTCCGATGTGTAAGCCTTCGTCCAGATAACGTCTCGCAGGAGCGATACCTGAGGCGAGATTTGTGTTGGACTGCGGACAATGAGCAATATAAACGCCCTGTTTCTTCATAAGGGCAATTTCTTCATCCGAAGAATGAACACAATGAGCCATGATCGTCGGACAGTCACCGCCGAAAAGACCGAACTGGCTATATGCTTCTCCATAAAAATGTGTATTCGGGCAAAGCTCCTTCACCCAGGCAATTTCACTGAAATTCTCAGAAAGGTGAGATTGCATCGGCAGATGATACTTTTTCTGAATCTCCGAAAGCTTCTCCATCAGCTCATCAGAACAGGACGGAGTAAATCTCGGAGTAAGGATCGGCTTTACATTTTCAAATTTATCAAGCGTATCCTTAATCCACTGAACCGTAGCATCAGCAGAAGCCTGAGCACTCTCTTCCTGCAACTGCGGAGAACCATTACGGTCCATATTTACCTTGCCGACCATAGCCTTTATTCCGGTTTTATCCAGTTGTTCCATCAGGATCTCGGTAGCAGGGACATGCAGAGTTCCGAAAATACATGCTCTTGTATTCGGGCTCTTCTTCATATCCTCAGCGAAAACAGAATAAGCCTCTTTTGCAAACTCCGTATCTTCATAACGCGCTTCCTGCGGAAAAGTATAAGTATTCAGCCAGTCCAGCAGCTCAAGATCCATACCCGAGGCACGAAACGTATACTGCGGAGCATGAAGATGCAGATCAGTCAGTCCCGGAATGATCAGCTCATCGCCAAAATCTGTACATGAGATTCCTGCAAATTTCTCAGGAAGCTCATCAAACACCCCTGCACATCGCCCATCTTCACATACTAAATATCCATTTTCAGTGATGGAAAGTTCTGTCAGAGAATTACTGTAACAAATAGTACCCTTTAATGCAAAAATCTGTTTGTTCATAATCATACCTTCTTTCTTTGTGATTAAGGAAAGGCAAAAAAAATCTACCGATGCTGCCTTTACCTCATGCTATCCCTATGTGGACACAGAACTTATAGACAACTATTACGGTAGTTGGTAGAAACATCCAACCGATTATGGACATATATAAGTTTCTTGCTATTGTTTATAAAATGATTATAAAATATTTAGAGTTGACTGTCAATTCTTTTGATGATTTAAATTAATTAAAAAAACGGCACGGTCTACTTTTTTATGACCATGCCGATTTTACTCATTGCGTTTTATGATTATTTGTTTTCTAACTCCGCACGTTTCTTATCAAGAAGTTTCTGGAGCTGTTCGATTTCTTCTACTGTGATTCCATCGGATTCCAGAAGCGCTGTCATCATTTCTACCGGGCTTATCTTTCTGCTTTTGGCATTTCCTTTTAAGTAATCCTCTCTTGAAAGAAGAGGGGTATAATTTCTTGCATAGACCTTGCCGTTCATAGAAGTTCCTGCGACTTTGATAATGTTCTCTTTTAAAAGAAGCTCCAGGCATCTTCGTACAGTTGGCATTTTCAGCTCCGGTGCAATGTCATTGATCTCAAAAGCAGACAATGGTCTTCCTTCTTCCCAAAGCACATTCATAATATCATAACGTTTACCTTTTAAGATGTCCATCTTAAGATCTCCTTCCATTTTTAACCAGATATTACTATAATAAAGAAATATCAGATTAATTACAATTACAGAGACCTTACACTGAGTTACAGTCCTTTTACAAAATTATCTCAATCAGTTGATAATTTCGTCATAAAACGAGTTGCTTTTTCTCGAGTCGTGCATATACCCACTCTCTGAAAAGTGTGTAGATTACAGAGACTGTCGGGATGAAGATCAGCATTCCCACAATTCCCATCAGGCTTCCGCCGAGAGTTACGGCTACCAGTACCCAGATAGATGGAAGTCCTACGGAACCGCCTACCACATGAGGATAGATCAGGTTACCTTCAATCTGCTGTAAAATAAGGAACAATCCAAGGAAGAGGACTGCTTTTATCGGGCTTACCATCAGGATCAGGAAGAAAGCAACCCAGCATCCAATGATTCCGCCGAATACAGGAATTAATGCTGTAAAGGAGATCAGGACTCCAACCAGCATGGCATATGGGAAGCGCAGGATTGTCATAGATACGAAGAACATGCTTCCGAGGATGACTGCTTCTATGCACTGGCCTGTAATGAAACTGGAAAAGATTCTGTTTGCCAGATTCCATACGTGTGCCAGATATCTGACCGGCTTTTCCGGGAATAATGCGTACATTGCTTTTTTTATCTGCTGCATGAGTTTTTCTTTCTGGAGAAGAACATAGCAGGCAAAGACAAAGCCGATGGAGACATTCATGGCTGTTGTGAGGAGTCCCATGGTAATTGATACGGTGGATGAAACAATGTTGTTGACTCCGCTTTTGAGTACGCTGAGTACGGAATCGATCATTTTGCCGGGCTCAATGTTAAGGGACTGGGTCCATTTCACAATTTCCGGGTTGTTTCCGGATACGTTATCAATCCATTTTTGGAATGCAGGGATGTTTTCCTCGATTTTCTTTGCGATATTTACAAATGTTGAGCCGAGCTCCGGGACTACTACCAGCATAACGATTATGATTATGCAGATTACGAAGCCGATGGAGAGCACAAGACTGATGGGGCGGGCTAATTTTTCGGCCGCTTTTTTCTTTTGTTCAAGGGCTTTGCCGAACAGGTGGTGTTCTATGAATTTCATTGGGACATTCAGGATGAATGCGATTCCGAAGCCGATGATGAATGGGAATAAAAAGCTAAGGAGGACTTTGGCGGTGTTGATGACTATGTTCAGGTTCTGGACGCCGAGGTATAGGAGAACGGCGAAGGCTATGAGCCATCGGATTTTTTTCATGGTTTCTTTGTCTAGCTGCATTGGCGGTGATTCCTTTCTTTGATTGTATATAGGGTTGGAAGTATTGTAGCATATTTTGAAGATAAAAGGGACGCTTAGAAAAATATTTTATTTCCTATGCGGTTTCGGCATCTAAGGGATTGCTATAAGCCATCCGAAATCTGCTAAAAGCATGAGAAGAAAAGTCTGGATTACTCGCTGCGCTCAGATAGAGGACTTATTTTGGGAGTTTGAACATTATAAAAAAGAACAGCCAGACGGATCAAAATCCTGTCTGGCTGTAATAGGTTCTGTTTAATTATTTCTTGTTCTGCTCAACTTCTTTTAACATCATAGCACGAACTTTCAGTGGAAGTCCGAATAGTGTGATGAATCCGTCTGCATCATGGTGGTCATAGAGGTCACCTGTTGTGAAGGATGCAAGAGACTCGTTGTAGAGGCTGTATGGAGAAGTTGTACCGGCTTTGATGATGTTGCCTTTGTACAGTTTGAATTTCACTTCACCTGTTACATATTTCTGTGTGGACTCAACGAATGCCTGAATTGCCTCGCGAAGCGGTGTGTACCATTTTCCTTCGTAAACAACCTGAGCGAACTGGCTGCCAAGTTTCTTCTTGGTTTCCATTGTCTCGCGGTCAAGTGTAAGTTCTTCGAGCTGTTCATGAGCTGCCATAAGGATTGTTCCGCCAGGAGTCTCATATACGCCACGGGATTTCATACCAACAACACGGTTTTCAACGATGTCAACGATACCGATACCGTTCTCGCCACCTAATTTGTTGAGCTCTGTGATGATCTCGGAAACTTTCATTTCTTTGCCGTTTAATGTTTTCGGAACACCCTGCTCGAATGTCATTGTTACTTCTGTTTCTTTATCAGGAGCTTTCTCAGGTGTAACGCCTAAAACAAGCATGTTGTCATAGTTTGGAGCCTGGGAAGGATCTTCCAGTTCCAGACCTTCATGGCTGATATGCCATAAGTTTCTGTCGCGGCTGTAGCTGTGGCTTGCATCGAATGGAAGGTCGATTCCGTGAGCTTTACAGAATGCAATCTCATCCTCACGTGACTGCATGGTCCATTTGTCTGTCATACGCCATGGAGCGATGATCTTGATGTCAGGAGCAAGAGCTTTGATGCCAAGTTCGAAACGGATCTGGTCATTACCTTTACCTGTAGCACCGTGGCAGATAGCAACTGCGCCTTCTTTACGTGCAATCTCAACTAATTTTTTAGCGATTGCCGGACGGGCCATGGATGTACCAAGGAGATATTTGTGTTCGTATACAGCACCTGCCTGTACACATGGAACGATGAAGTCATCACAGAATTCATCTACGATATCTTCAATATATAATTTGGAAGCACCGGAAAGCTTTGCTCTTTCATCCAGTCCGTCCAGTTCGTTTCCCTGACCGCAGTTTACGCAGCAGCAGACAACATCATAATCAAATGTTTCTTTTAACCATGGGATTAAGGCTGTGGTATCAAGACCGCCTGAGTATGCTAAAACGACTTTTTCTTTCATGATTGTATTCCTCCTGAAATTGGATTTTATTATTTTCCTGATTTGTAAAAATTTCCTGAGATATCCGTTTGCCGAAAGTAAATGAATAGGTCGGGAGTTCAGCGCATTATTTTTGAATAAATGCGGTAATTTCTGATTGAAATTTTTGAATAAATATTCAATGCGGAACAAGTTGATTTCGTGTGATTCCGCTTAACAAGTGATAATATACACCTTTTTTTATAAATATGCAATAGAAAAATGCAAAAAAGTTTTATCTGCTTTTGCATAAATATGCAACATAATATAGGAAAAGACAGGGGGAAATCTGTGAAGTGAAATAAAATCCATGTAAAAACATTGAAAAATGACTATTGCATATTATGCAGGTAAGATGTATAATTAGTCCAGCACTCTGATAGAGTAAAGTTTTACTATGAAATGAAGATCGCCGGATGAGGCGAAGATGGAGGAAATTATTATGATTAAAGCAGGAATTATCGGTGCCACAGGATATGCAGGTAACGAGATCGTGAGACTGCTTCTGGGACATAAAGATGTGGAAATTGCGTGGTATGGTTCAAGAAGTTATATTGACCAGAAATATTCAGATGTTTACCAGAACTTTTTTAAACTGGTAGATGCCAAATGTATGGATGATAATATGGAAGCATTAGCTGATGAAGTGGATGTGATCTTTACAGCAACTCCGCAGGGACTTTGTGCTTCTTTAATTAATGAAGGAATTCTTTCCAAAGCGAAGGTAATCGATCTGAGTGCGGATTTCCGTATTAAAGATGTGAAGAAATATGAGAAATGGTATGGTATCGAGCATAAAGCTCCACAGTTTATTGATGAGGCGGTTTATGGTTTATGTGAGATTAACCGTGAGGATATCAAGAAAGCCAGACTGATCGCGAATCCGGGATGTTACCCGACATGTTCTACACTTTCTATTTATCCGCTGATCAAAGAGGGGCTGATCGATCCGTCTACCATTATTATTGATGCGAAGTCCGGTACTTCAGGAGCTGGACGTGGAGCGAAGGTTGCCAATTTGTTCTGTGAAGTGAATGAGAATATTAAGGCTTATGGTGTTGCAAGTCACAGACATACACCTGAGATTGAGGATCAGCTTGGTTATGCGTGTGGCAAGGAGGTGCTGATTAATTTTACACCTCATCTGATTCCTATGAATCGTGGTATTCTGGTGACTGCTTATGCCTCTCTGACTAAGGATGTTTCTTATGAAGAAGTGAAGGCAGTTTATGATAAGTATTATGAGAAGGAGACTTTCGTTCGTGTGCTTGATAAGGATGTTTGTCCGCAGACGAAGTGCGTGGAGGGAAGTAATTATGTGGATGTGAACTTTAAGATTGATCCCAGAACTCACAGAGTTATTATGATGGGGGCTATGGATAATCTGGTGAAAGGTGCTGCAGGACAGGCTGTGCAGAATATGAATCTGATGTTTGGGTTCAAGGAATCTGAAGGTCTGTTGCAGGTGCCGATGTGTCCGTGATAGATTAATGGGAAGGGACGCTCCGGAAATTATTTGTTTTTGAACGCGGTTTCGGGGCTTAGTAACTCTAAGTGTTCAGAAATTTGCTAAAAGCGTGGAAAAAAAGCTCAAACTCGCTGCGCTCAGACAGTGAGCTTTTTTTCCACAACGCAAATTCCTGAGCACTAAGAGTTACTACAGTCCCTGCAAATGCGTTCAAAAACAAATAATTTCCGGAGCTGACTTTTCCCATGAACTGGTTGGGCGACTGCGCAGGGGACCTGCGGCAGTCTGGGAAAGTTGTGGAAATGTAAGGAGGATTTGATTATGAAGATTATAGAGGGCGGCGTTACGGCGGCTAAGGGATTTAAGGCAGCGGCTGCTGCGGCTGAGATTAAGTATAAGGGCAGAACGGATATGGCTATGGTTTACAGTGAGGTGCCTTGTGTGGCTGCGGGGACTTTTACTACGAATGTGGTGAAGGCTGCGCCTGTTAAATGGGATCAGGATATTGTTTATAATCATCCGTCTGCGCAGGTGGTGATCTGTAACAGTGGTATTGCCAATGCATGTACTGGTGCAGAAGGGTATGGTTATTGTAAGGAGACTGCGGCTGCGGCTGCGGAGGTTTTGAATGTGGCTGCGGACAGTGTGCTGGTTGCTTCTACCGGTGTTATTGGTATGCAGGTTCCGATTGACCGTATTAAGAATGGTGTGAAGATGATGGCTCCGAAGCTGGATGGTTCTCTGGAGGCAGGTACTGAGGCTGCGAAGGCGATTATGACTACTGATACTAGGAAGAAGGAAGTTGCTGTTCAGGTTGAGATTGGTGGTAAAACTGTTACGATTGGTGGTATGTGTAAGGGTTCGGGTATGATTCATCCGAATATGTGCACGATGCTTGGTTTTGTGACTACGGATGCGAAGATTTCCAAGAAGATGCTGCAGGAAGCGTTAAGTGAAGATGTTAAGGATACCTACAATATGGTTTCTGTTGATGGAGATACTTCTACTAATGATACAGTGCTTCTTCTGGCCAATGGTCTGGCTGAGAATCCGGAGATCACAGAGAAGGGTGAGGATTACCAGACTTTCAAGGCTGCGCTGAATTATATTAATACTACTCTGGCGAAGAAGATTGCAGGTGATGGAGAGGGTGCGACTGCACTGTTTGAGGTCAAGATCATTGGTGCAGAGTCTAAGGAACAGGCGGTTACACTGAGTAAGTCTGTTGTTACTTCTTCTCTGACAAAGGCTGCTATCTACGGACATGATGCAAACTGGGGAAGAATCCTGTGTGCTATGGGATATTCCGGTGCGAAGTTTGATCCTGAGAAGGTGGATCTGTTCTTTGAGAGTAAGGCTGGTAAGATTCAGATTATCGAGAATGGTGTGGCTGTGGATTACAGTGAAGAAGAGGCAACGAAGATTCTTTCTGAGGAAGCTGTCACAGCAATTGCTGATGTGAAGATGGGTGATGCTACAGCAACTGCATGGGGCTGTGACCTGACCTATGATTATATAAAAATCAATGCAGATTATCGTTCATAATAAAATCCTGTGAATAAGGATGATTTTAACCGAATCAGGTAAGTCTCCTGCTTTAATTGCGAAAAGCAATAAGCAGTGGATGGAGAACAGACATTGACTGGAAAAAGGAGAGAATAATGGTTAATCAGAAATATTTGGACAAGGCGGAGGTGCTGATCGAGGCGCTTCCTTATATTCAGAGATTTAATCGTAAGATTGTGGTTGTAAAGTACGGCGGAAGTGCCATGCTGGATGATGAGCTGAAGAAGAATGTTATCAAGGACGTTGTTCTTCTGAAGCTGGTTGGTTTTAAACCGATTATTGTTCATGGTGGTGGTAAGGAAATCAGTCGCTGGGTTGGCAAGGTTGGTATGGAGCCGAAATTTATCAATGGTCTTCGTGTAACAGATAAAGATACTATGGAGATCGCAGAGATGGTTCTTGCGAAGGTGAACAAGGAACTGGTTGCCATGGTGGAATCTCTTGGTGTAAATGCAGTTGGTATCAGCGGTAAAGATGGTGGTCTGCTGAAATGCCGCAAGAAACAGACAGAGGGCGGAGACATTGGATTTGTAGGCGAGGTTACAAAGGTTGAGCCGAAGATCCTGGAAGATCTTCTGGAGAAAGATTTCCTGCCGATCATTTTCCCGGTAGGCTATGATGATAATTTTGCTACTTATAATATTAATGCAGATGATGCGGCGTGTGCCATTGCAGAGGCTGTTCATGCCGAGAAACTGGCATTTCTTTCTGACATTGAAGGCGTTTATAAGGATAAAGATGATCCCTCCAGTCTGATCTCTGAGCTTCATGTAGATGAGGCTGAGAAACTTATCAGTGACGGTTATGTAGGCGGAGGTATGATTCCGAAGCTGAAAAACTGTATTGATGCCATTGAAGAAGGTGTTAAAAGAGTACATATCCTTGACGGAAGAATTCCTCACAGTTTACTGTTGGAAATCTTTACAAACAAAGGTATTGGTACTGCAATCTTAAGAGAAGACGGGGAGAAATATTATAATGAACATGAATGAACAGATGAAGGAATCAGAAGAGAATATCCTTCACACTTATAATCGTTTTCCTGTTGTTTTTGAAAAAGGACAGGGATGTTATTTATATGATTCCGAGGGAAAGGAATATCTGGATTTTGCAGCAGGTATCGCTGTAAATTCTCTGGGATATCATTATCCGGGATATGACGAAGCATTAAAAGATCAGATTGATAAGCTGATGCATATTTCCAATTTATATTATAATGAACCGATTATCGAGGCAGGTGCGAAGCTGGTAAAGGCAAGCAAAATGAGCAAGGCATTCTTTACCAACAGTGGTACGGAAGCAATCGAAGGTGCTTTAAAAGCTGCTAAGAAATATGCATATGTACGTGACGGACATGCAGACCATGAGATCATTGCAATGAACCATTCCTTCCATGGAAGAAGTATCGGTGCTCTTTCTGTAACAGGAACTGCTCATTACAGAGAGCCGTTTGAGCCGCTGATGGGTGGTGTGAAGTTTGCAGATTTCAATGATCTGGAGAGTGTAAAAGCTCAGATCACAGATAAGACCTGTGCAATTATTACTGAGGTTGTTCAGGGTGAGGGCGGTATCTACCCGGCGAAGAGAGAATTTCTGGAAGGTCTGCGCCAGATCTGTGATGAGAAGGATATTATGCTGATCTTTGATGAGATTCAGTGTGGTATGGGAAGAACCGGTTATTATTTTGCATGGCAGGCATATGGTGTACAGCCGGATATTATGACAAGTGCCAAGGCTCTTGGCTGTGGTGTGCCGGTTGGCGCATTTGTATTAAGTGAGAAAGCTGCCAAAGCTTCTCTGGAGCCTGGAGATCATGGTACTACTTACGGAGGAAACCCGTTTGTATGTGCTGCAGTCAGCAAGGTATTTGAGATTTATGAGAAAGATATGATCATCACTCACGTACAGGAACTGACACCATATCTGGAAAAGAAACTGGATGAGCTTGTTGAGAAACATGAATGTGCAGAGACAAGACGAGGCATGGGATTCATGCAGGGAATCGTAATCAAGGGACGCCCGGTTGGTGAAGTTGTAAAGGCTGCGTTGGCAAAGGGACTGCTGGTGATCTCCGCAGGCAGTGATGTACTGAGAATCGTACCTCCGCTTGTGATCACAAAAGAACATATCGATAAGATGGCTTCAATTCTGGATGAGTGTATGGAATAATTTTTCAAACACGCTCTAAGGCTGTTGCGTTTTGCAATGGCCTTCTTTTTTACAGAAGATATAATTGATATACAATACAGGAATATATGGATGAATTTTAGTTGTTGTTTTGGGAACAAGTTTAACAACCGTAGCAAGAATTTCCTCACCTCTATAGGTGATGGGATGAATTGCACATTCGAGCATGTCTGCTCAAATTCATAAAAAATCACAAAAACACTTGTTCTGATACAATAAATATATTATAATAGAAAAAAGAACAATATGCTCTTGAAATTTGGACGGTCGAAATAAGCAATAAGTGAGTGTACATAATGAGTTTAGATAATAATTCTCATTCAGTGTTTTTGTTTGATTCTGGTTATGAAATATGGCAGAAAGATGCTGGACAATAAGATGTAAGAGAGAACAAAAGAAATCTTTGAAATATAGCACCTGTTGAAACAATCCATCAGT
>OGJD01000609.1_pt1 | contig 28989 bp, 24 predicted proteins | sample 1571971 | NCBI WGS metagenome assembly OGJD01 (sample SAMEA2582117, study PRJEB24529) | metagenome | biome: Human gut stool | place: China | collected 2011
CCCGCACGAAAGCCCTCCCCGACAGGTGCCCCTGCGGGCGGACTTCCGCCTGGCGCCGGAGGACTACAATCACCTGCATCGAACCATTGTGCTCGCCAACCCCAACGCCCCCACCGGCCTGGCCCTGAGTCGGGACGAGGTAGAGGGGATCGTCCGGGCCAACCCGGATGCGGTGGTGGTGGTGGACGAGGCCTATGTGGACTTCGGCGGGGAGAGCGCGGTGCCCCTCACCGCCCGCTATCCCAACCTGCTGGTGGTGCAGACCTTTTCCAAGTCCCGCTCCATGGCGGGAGCCCGGCTGGGCTACGCCATCGGGGATGCGGCCCTGATTCAGGATCTGGAGGCCATCCGCTTCTCCACCAATCCCTACAACGTCAACCGCCTGACCCTGCGGGCAGGGGCCGCGGCCCTGGCGGAGCAGGACTACTACGACGCCAACTGCGCGGCCATCGTGGACACCCGCGCCGATACCAAGCGGCGGCTGGAGGCGCTTGGCTTTACCTGCACCGACTCCAGGGCGAACTTCCTCTTTGCCCGCCATCCGGCAGCGGACGGCGGGGACCTCTACCGGAGGCTCAAGGAGCGCGGGGTGCTGGTGCGCCGCTTCGACGCCCCCCGCATCGGGGACTATATCCGCATCACCATCGGTACCAGGGCCCAGATGGACGCCCTGCTGGAACGGCTGGAGGGACTGCTATGAGAACCGCCCGCATTGCGCGCAAGACCAATGAGACCGACATCACCCTCACCATTTGTCTGGACGGCCGGGGGGTGAGCGCCATTCAGAGCGGTGTGGGCTTTCTTGACCACATGCTCACCCTGCTGGCCCGCCACGGGCGGCTGGATCTGGAGCTCACCTGCCGGGGAGACACTCAGGTGGACGACCACCACAGCGTGGAGGATATCGGCATCGCTCTGGGGGACGCCGTGGCCCAGGCCCTGGGGGAGAAGCGGGGGGTGTGCCGGTACGCCTCCCTCCACCTGCCCATGGACGAGGCGCTGATCCTGTGCGCCGTGGATCTGTCCGGCCGGGGGGGTTATTACGACGCCCTGGACATCCCGGCCCAGAAGATCGGGTGCTTCGACACCGAGCTGGTGTACGAGTTCATGAACGCCTTCGCCGTCCACGCCGGCCTCACCCTCCACCTGCGGAGGGTGTGCGGCCGCAACTCCCACCACATCGTGGAGGGGGCATTCAAGGCCCTGGGCCGGGCCCTGCGGGAGGCGGCGGCCATTGATCCAGAGGGCCGGGACGAAATTCCATCCACAAAGGGGGTGCTTTGACCATGCAGGAGCGGCTGAACCGGCTCTATGAGCAGTACGGCTACCGAAAATTCAAAATGTCCCGGTTTGAGGATTACGACCTCTATGCTCAGAACCGGGATTTTCTGCGGCAAGACCGCATTATCACCTTTACCGACGCCGACGGCGCCCTCAAGGCCCTCAAGCCGGACATCACCCTGTCCATCATGAAGAGCAACGGAGGAGACAGCGAAAAGGTGTACTACAACGAGAACGTCTGCCGGGAGGTGGGGGGCGCCTTCCGGGAGATCCTCCAGGTGGGGGTGGAGTCGGTGGGGCAGATTGACCCCTATGCCGAGGCAGAGGTCATCGCCTTGGCCGCCCGCTCCCTGGAGCAGCTCTCCCCGAAGTACGTGCTGGCTCTGTCCGACGTGAGCTTCGTGGGCAGCCTGCTGGACCAGATGGGGCTGTCCGCCCCCGTGCGGGGGAAGGTGCTGGACCTCATTGCCCGAAAGAACGTCCCAGGCTTGTGCGTCCTGGCGGAGCGGGGGGAGCTGACCGGGGAGCAGGCTGACGGCCTGCGGGAGCTGGTGGAGCTGTACGCCCCTCTCAAGGAGGGGATTGGCCGGGTGGGGCGGCTGGCCAAGAGCAACGCCGCCTGGGAGGCCCTGCGGCAGCTCTCCCTCACCGCCGGACTGCTGGAGTCGTTTGGGCTGGAGGAGCGGGTGCGGCTGGATTTCTCCCTGGTGAACAGCATGGACTACTACAATGGGGTGATCTTCCAGGGCTTTCTGCCCGGCCTCCACACCCCGGTGCTCTCCGGCGGGCGGTACGACAACCTGCCCCGTAAGATGGGCAAGCAGGTGGGGGCCATCGGCTTTGCCCTGTCCATGGGCTTGCTGGAGGAAAGGGCGGACGGCGGACGGTTTGACGCCGACGTGCTGCTCACCTATGGGCCCGACGCGGAGCTGGCCGGGCTGGCAGCCTTTGCCGAGGCCCTGCGGGCCTCCGGCCGCTCCGTCCGCTGTGAGCGGGCGGGGGGCTCCGCCCAGCTCCGCTGTCGGACTGAGCTGCGCTACCGCAGCGGCATGACACCGGAGGAGGTGGGACTATGATCAATGTGGCGCTGCCCAAGGGGCGGCTGGGGGAGAGGGCCTACGAGGCCTTTGCCTCCGCCGGGTACGACTGCCCCGCGATCTTGGAGAAAAACCGCAGGCTGACCTTTGAAAACAGGGAGAAGGGAGTGCGGTATTTCTGGGTGAAGCCCTCCGACGTGAGCATCTATGTGGAGCGGGGGGCGGCCGACGTGGGGGTGGCCGGTCGGGATATCCTGCTGGAGTACGAGCCCGACGTGTACGAGCTGCTGGATCTGGGCATCGGCCGGTGCCGTATGTGCGTGGCCGGGCCAGAAAACTTCTACGACGCGCCCGGCCGAACCCTCCGGGTGGCCACCAAATTCCCCCACATCACGGCAGAGCACTACACGGCCAAGTCCCGCGACATCGACATCATCCGGCTCAACGGCTCCATCGAGCTGGCTCCCATCCTGGGCCTGTCCGACGTGATTGTGGACATTGTGGAGACGGGCAAGACCCTGCTGGAAAACCACCTGGCGCCTTTGGAGACCATCGTGGACATCAGCGCGTGGCTGATCAGCAGCCGGGTGAGCTATCAATTCAAGCATCAGGAGATCGCCGCGATGCAGGCGGCCCTGGCGCGGAAGCTGTGAGGCGGTCATGATCAAAATATATGATATCGAAACGCTGGAGGAGCGGGAGATCCTGTTCCGCGGCGGAAGCGGGGCGGACGTGTCCGCCCCGGTGGCGGAGATCCTCCGGGCCGTGCAGGAGCGGGGGGACGCGGCCCTGCGGGAGTATACCCTCCGCTTTGACGGCGCAGCGCCGGACGCCCTGGCGGTGACGGCGGAGGAGGTGGACCAGGCGGCGGCGCAGGTGGAGCCGGCCTTCCTGGCCGTGCTGGAGGAGGCCGCGGAGCACATCCGGGCCTACCACGCCCGGCAGAAGCGGGAGAGCTTCGTGATGACCGAGCGGGAGGGCGTGGTGCTGGGCCAGCGGATCATCCCCTTGGCGCGGGTGGGTATCTATGTGCCCGGCGGCACCGCCGCCTACCCTTCCACCGTGCTGATGAATGCCATTCCCGCCCGGATCGCCGGAGTGGGGGAGATCATTATGGTGACGCCGCCGGGGCGGGATGGGGCGGTGAACCCCCACATCCTGGCCGCAGCCAAAATCGCCGGCGTGACCCGGATCTACAAGGTGGGCGGCGCCCAGGCGGTGGCCGCCCTGGCCTACGGCACCGGGACCATCCCTCAGGTGGATAAGATCGTGGGCCCCGGAAACGCCTACGTGGCGGAGGCCAAGCGCCAGGTCTTCGGCCGGGTAAACATCGACATGATCGCCGGGCCCTCCGAGGTGCTGGTACTGGCCGACGGCCGCTCCAATCCCGCCTGGGTGGCGGCGGATCTGCTGAGCCAGGCGGAGCACGACCGGATGGCCGCCGCCGTGCTGGTCACTGACTCCCGCCCCCTGGCCGAGGCGGTGGCTCATGAGCTGGAGCGGCAGTTGGCCGCCCTGCCCCGGGCAGAGATCGCCCGGGCCTCCCTGGAGGCCAACGGCAAGCTCATCGTCTGCCGGGATCTCCGGGAGGGCATCGCGGTGGCCAACCGCATCGCCCCGGAGCACCTGGAGCTGTGTGTGGACAACCCCTTCGACTACCTGGGGGAGATTCAGAACGCCGGCTCCGTCTTCCTGGGCCGTTATAACCCGGAGCCCATGGGGGACTACTTTGCCGGGCCCAACCACACTCTGCCTACCATGGGCACCGCCCGGTTCTACAGTCCCCTGTCGGTGGATGACTTCGTAAAGAAGTCCCAGTTCAGCTACTATACCCGGGACGCCCTGGCCAGGGACTACCGGAAGGTGAGCCTGTTCGCCCGCAAGGAGGGCCTGGACGCCCACGCCAGGGCGGTGGATATCCGGTTTGAGGGGGGAGAGGCATGATCGCCATCATCGACTACGGGGTGGGTAACCTGTTCTCCCTCAAGAGCTCCCTGGCGGCCATCGGCCGGGAGGCCGTGGTCACCGGGGACCGAGCGGTCCTCCGGGCGGCCAGCCACGTGATCCTCCCCGGCGTGGGGGCTTTCGGCGACGCAGCGGCCCGGCTGCGGGCCGCCGGCATGGCGGAGGCGGTACTGGAGGCCGCTGCCGCAGGCAAGCCCGTCCTGGGCATCTGCCTGGGGATGCAGCTCCTCCTGGAGCGCTCCTTTGAGTACGGGGAGCACCCCGGCCTGGGCCTCATTCCGGGGGAGGTGCGCCCCATCCGGGACGTGATTCCGGCGGGGCTGGCCGTGCCCCACATGGGCTGGAACGCCCTCCGCTTCCCGGCGGAGCGGCCCCGCAGCCCCATTTTCGCGGCTCTGGAGGAGGGGGAGCACGTCTATTTCGTCCACTCCTACGCGGGCTTTGCCTGCGGAGAGGGGCTCACCGCCTGGACCGAGTACGGCGCGCCTCTGACGGCGGCGGTGCAGAGAGGAAACGTGTACGGCACCCAGTTCCACCCGGAGAAGAGCGGGGATGTGGGACTGCGGATTCTCAAGGCATTCTGCGGATTGGAGGGTTGAAGCATGATTCTGCTTCCGGCTATTGATCTCTATGAGGGAAAGGTGGTCCGCCTGACCAGGGGGGACTACAGCCGGATGACGGTCTACCGGGAGGACCCTCTGGACCAGGCGAGGGAGTTTGAGGCCGCCGGGGCGGCCTGGCTCCACACCGTGGATCTGGAGGGGGCCAGGGACGGAACCACCCCCAATTTCCGGGTGGTAGCGGAGCTCTGCCGGTCTACCGGCCTGCAGGTGGAGGTGGGAGGCGGCATCCGCACGCTGGAGGCCGTGGCCCGCTACCTGGACGCGGGGGCGGCGCGGGTGATCCTGGGCACTGCCGCCGTCACCGACCCCGTTTTTCTCCGGACCGCACTGGACCGCTTCGGAGATCGGGTGGCGGTGGGGGTGGATCTGAAGGACGGGGCCATCGCTATCCAGGGCTGGCGGGAGACCGCCCCAGAGCCGGCGGAGTCCTTCTTCCAGCGCCTGGTGGACTGGGGGGTGCGGACCGTCATCTGCACCGATGTCTCCCGGGACGGTATGCTGGGGGGGACCAACGTGGCGCTGTACCAGTCCCTGGCGGAGCGGCTTCCCCTGCAGCTCATCGCCTCCGGCGGCGTGTCCTCCCTGGAGGAGCTGAGGCGGCTGAAGGCGCTGGGCCTGTACGGCGCGATTCTGGGCAAGGCCCTTTACACCGGGGCCCTGTCGCTGCGCGACGCCCTGGGGGAGGTGGAGTGACATGGTGACCAAGCGTATCATCCCCTGCCTGGATGTACGGGACGGACGGGTGGTAAAGGGAGTCAATTTTCAGGGGCTCCGGGACGTGTCCGACCCGGTGGCTCTGGCGGAGCACTACTCCCGCTCCGGTGCCGACGAGCTGGTGTTCTACGATATTACCGCGTCCAGCGATGGCCGCGTGGTCGACAAAAGCTGGGTCGCGCGCGTGGCGGAAGTGATTGATATCCCCTTCTGCGTGGCGGGCGGGATTAAGTCCGCTGAAGACGCCGCCAAAATTCTCTCGTTTGGTGCCGACAAGATTTCCATCAACTCTCCTGCCCTGGCCGACCCGGAGCTCATTACCCGCCTCGCCGATCGTTTTGGCGTGCAGTGTATTGTGGTTGGGATCGACACCTGGTATGACGCCGCAACGGGCAAGTATCACGTCAACCAGTACACGGGGGATGAAAGCCGCACGCGCGTGACGCAGTGGGAAACGCTCGACTGGGTGCAGGAAGTGCAGAAGCGTGGCGCGGGCGAGATTGTGCTAAACATGATGAACCAGGACGGCGTGCGTAACGGGTATGACCTCGAGCAGCTGAAAAAAGTCCGTGAGGTCTGCCACGTTCCGCTGATTGCCTCCGGCGGCGCGGGCACCATGGAACACTTCCTCGAAGCCTTCCGCGATGCGAACGTAGACGGCGCGCTGGCCGCTTCCGTGTTCCACAAACAGATTATTAATATTGGTGAGTTAAAAACGTACCTGGCCGACCAGGGCGTGGAGATCAGGGTATGTTAACAGAGCAACAACAGGCGCAGCTGGACTGGAAAAAAACGGACGGATTACTGCCGGTGGTTGTCCAGCATGCCGTCTCAGGCGAAGTGCTGATGCTGGGCTATATGAACCAGGACGCGCTGGCGAAAACGATCGACAGTGGCAAAGTGACGTTTTACTCCCGCACGAAAGAGCGCCTGTGGACCAAAGGCGAAACCTCGGGCCATTTCCTGAATGTAGTAAGCATTACGCCGGACTGCGATAACGACACCTTGCTGGTACTGGCAAACCCCATCGGTCCGACCTGCCATAAGGGCACCAGCAGCTGCTTCGGTGAGGCGAGTCACCAGTGGCTGTTCCTGTACCAACTGGAGCAGCTGCTGGCGGAGCGTAAAACGGCGGATCCGGAGAGTTCTTATACCGCGAAGCTGTACGCCAGCGGAACCAAGCGTATTGCGCAGAAGGTGGGTGAAGAAGGCGTTGAGACGGCACTGGCCGCGACCGTGCATGACCGCGAGGAGCTGACGAACGAAGCGTCTGATTTGATGTATCACCTGCTGGTGCTGCTGCAGGATCAGGCGCTGGATTTGACGGCGGTGATAGAAAACCTTCGCAAACGTCACAAATAAAAAAACCGGGGTATATCCCCGGTTTTTTTAATCTGCAAATCAGGCTTTTGGTTTGTAGTTTCGTAAGGCGTTACGGCCAAGTACCACACCTGAACCAATCATTCCGCCAAGTAGCACGGCGAGGACCAGAATCACGGCTTTTTTGGGGCTGTCACGGCGGACAGGAAGATCCGGCTTCATAACGTAACGATAGACGTGGATTGTATCCGGGTTTACGTTCAGATTCTGGATGTCCAAGAGATTTCGCCTGGTCTGATAATAGGCGGTGGGGAAAACCAGTGGGCGCGATGCTTCGTTGTCAATCATCGATTTAAGCCCTTCGCTGCCAAGCAGGAATAATGTTTCCTGTGTGACATCCTGGGTTTGCTGGAGCTGTGGCGAAGTAATTTTCGCTGCCTCAGCGTTTTTCAGTGCCTCAGCAATCTGTTTGATACGCAGATCTTTTTGTTCCTGCGCGACCTTCTCCTGGTTTTGCAGGGAATCATTCAGGGTTTTGATCTGCTCCTTAATATTGTCCTTAAGATCAAGGGCTAGTTCTTTTGCGGTCTGCTCATCGACTTGCTGAATGTACTGCGCCAGCTGCTTCTGAGCCGCCTCTGCTGATGTACTGGTATAGGTGACGCTTAATGGCAGCGCCTGCCCTTTAACCGCAGGCTCGATAGTGAGTTTTTCAGGCACAGCCTGATTGTCCAGCGCCTGCGATAACGCTGAGAAAGATGCATTAAAACGGTCAATAGCGCGCGTTTGAATATCCAGCATTGAAGGTGCTGCGGTACCATAAAGGATATTCAATGCATTTGAATAGGGTACTATCTGAGCCGCATCGGGTTGCGCAATAATTGCACTTGAGGTCCACTTTTCTTTAGCAACAAACAGATATCCGACAGCAAGGGCAATAAAAACAATAACAAAGGTTGCTATCATCCACTTTTCACGCCACAGTTGCAGCATTAAATCAAGTAAATCAATTTGCTCAGAGTCATGGCTTCGGCTGACCTGGCTATTGCTGTTTTGCGTCATACAATCCCTAACAGATGAAAAAGGGGTAACATAATTAAGTTTGCATAGTTTATCGAATACTGGCGATTTTTCTATAAGAATCCGATGAGTAATATCGGAAAGATGGGTTATGTAACTTACATCCTTCGCGCTATCATAGACCCCATGCGATGCATTATGACATCTGTAAGAATAGGGTTATGAGGAAAGCTATGAAATTTTTAGTCACGGGCGCAGCGGGTTTTATCGGTGCAAATGTTAGTAAACGCCTCCTTGAGGCCGGGCATCAGGTTGTTGGTATCGATAACCTCAATGACTACTACGATGTAGGCCTGAAGCTGGCGCGCCTGGAACTGTTGAAATCAGAGCGTTTTACTTTTCACAAGCTGGAGTTAGCAGACCGTGAAGGCATGGCTGCGCTTTTCGCTGGTGAGAAGTTTGATCGTGTGATTCATCTGGCCGCGCAGGCGGGTGTTCGCTACTCCCTGGAAAACCCCCATGCGTACGCGGACGCCAACCTTATCGGCCACCTCAACGTGCTGGAAGGCTGCCGCCATAACAACGTTCAGCATCTGCTGTATGCCTCATCCAGCTCCGTATATGGCCTCAACCGCAAGATGCCCTTCTCAACTGACGATTCCGTGGATCACCCGGTTTCGCTTTATGCCGCGACCAAAAAAGCCAATGAGCTGATGTCGCACACCTATTCGCATCTCTACAACCTGCCGACCACCGGGCTGCGCTTCTTTACCGTATACGGTCCGTGGGGACGCCCGGACATGGCGCTGTTTAAGTTTACCAAGGCGATGATTGAAGGAAAAAGCATTGATGTCTATAACTACGGTAAGATGAAGCGCGACTTTACGTATATTGATGACATCGCTGAAGCCATTATTCGTCTGCAGGATATTATTCCTCAGGCAGATCCAAACTGGACCGTTGAGACCGGCTCTCCGGCAACCAGCTCAGCACCTTACCGGGTTTATAACATCGGTAACAGTTCGCCAGTAGAACTGATGGATTACATCACTGCGCTGGAAGACGCGCTGGGTAAAAAAGCCGAGAAGAATATGCTGCCTCTTCAGCCAGGAGATGTTCTGGAAACCAGCGCCGATACCCAGCCACTTTATGACGCGATCGGATTTAAACCGCAAACCTCGGTTAAGGATGGGGTGAAGAATTTCGTTGACTGGTACCGCGATTTCTACAAAGTCTAAAAATAAAAAACCCGGCAACTCAGCCGGGTTTTTTACAATATAGAGCAGAGAATCAGTCACTACCAAACAGATCGCGGGTATAAACCTTATCCGCCACGTCAGCCAGCTCTTCCGCCATGCGGTTTGAAATGATGACATCGGCTTCTTTCTTAAAGGCGTCCAGATCGCGGATCACCCGTGAATTGAAGAACTGATCGTCCGACATAGCAGGTTCATAGATAATAACCTCAACACCTTTCGCCTTGATACGCTTCATGATCCCCTGAATGGAAGAGGCACGGAAGTTATCGGAACCACTCTTCATGATCAGACGGTACACACCGACCACTTTCGGCTGACGTGCAAGGATAGAATCGGAGATGAAGTCTTTACGCGTACGGTTGGCATCAACAATCGCCGAGATGAGGTTATTCGGCACCGCCTGATAGTTTGCCAGCAGCTGCTTCGTATCTTTTGGCAGGCAATAGCCACCGTAGCCAAATGACGGGTTGTTGTAGTGATTGCCAATGCGCGGGTCGAGGCACACCCCTTCAATAATCTGGCGAGTATTCAGTCCGAGGCTTTCTGCGTAGCTGTCGAGCTCATTAAAATAAGCCACTCGCATCGCCAGATAGGTATTCGCGAAGAGCTTGATCGCCTCAGCTTCAGTGGAGTCGGTAAACAGCACCTGAATATCTTTCTTCAGGGCCCCTTCCTGTAGCAACGCAGCAAAACGTTCAGCGCGCTCAGAACGTTCGCCAATAACGATACGCGAAGGATGCAGGTTATCGTAAAGCGCTCTCCCCTCACGCAGGAATTCCGGCGAGAAGAAGATATTATCAATACCGAATTTTTCTTTAATGGATTTGGTAAAACCGACAGGGATGGTCGATTTAATCACCATCACCGCATCAGGGTTGATCGCGATAACGTCTTTGATTACCGCTTCTACCGTTGAGGTGTTGAAATAGTTGGTTTTAGGATCGTAGTCAGTAGGCGTCGCAATGATGACGTAATCCGCATCGCGGTATGCATCTTCTTTATCTGTCGTGGCGCGGAAATTCAGCGGTTTATTGCTGAGATAGTCCTGGATTTCTTTGTCGACAATCGGCGATTTCTTCTGATTGAGCATATCCACTTTGGCCTGCACGATATCCAGCGCAACCACTTCATGATTCTGAGCAATCAAAATGCCGTTAGAAAGACCGACATACCCTGTTCCGGAGATTGTTATTTTCATTCGCTAATGACTTCTGTGAGTTAACTGTACTGATGGCCGCCAGACCATCGCGATAAACATAACTGTTGGGCTTTGTACCTCCTGGCAAACTGAGCTGTCAAGGCAAACCAGGAGTAATCACTGCGAGGAGGATGAGATTCAGACTACTTCGAGTAACAGGCGGCAGTTTTTGCATAAAAAAACCCGGAGACGAGCTCCGGGTTGCGATGACAGCGAGTGCGTTAACTTATTCCATCCATTCGGTATGGAATACGCCTTCTTTATCGGTACGCTTGTAGGTATGCGCACCGAAGTAATCACGCTGGGCCTGAATCAGGTTAGCGGGCAATACTTCTGCACGATAGCTGTCGTAATAAGCGACAGCAGCAGAGAATGTCGGTACCGGGATACCATTCTGCACGGCATACGCTACAACATCACGCAGTGCCTGTTGATATTCATCGGCAATGTTCTTGAAGTACGGGTCGAGCAACAGGTTCGCGATACCCGGATTTTTAGCGTAGGCATCGGTGATTTTCTGCAGGAACTGCGCGCGAATAATACAGCCCGCACGGAAGATTTTTGCAATCTCGCCGTAATTCAGATCCCAGTTATGCTCGTCCGATGCGGCACGCAGCTGTGAGAAGCCCTGAGCATAAGAAACGATCTTACCGAGGTACAGTGCACGACGTACTTTCTCAATAAATTCTGCCTTATCACCCGCAAGCTGAGCTTTAGGTCCTGACAGGACTTTAGAGGCAGCAACACGCTGATCTTTCAGCGAAGAAATGTAACGTGCAAACACAGATTCAGTGATCAGAGACAGCGGTTCACCAAGATCCAGAGAGCTTTGACTGGTCCATTTACCGGTACCTTTGTTCGCCGCTTCATCCAGAATGAAATCCACCAGATATTTACCATCTTCATCTTTTTTGGTGAAGATATCTTTGGTGATGTCGATCAGATAGCTGCTCAGCTCACCGTTATTCCACTCGGTAAAGGTGCTGGCCAGTTCTTCATTGCTCAGGTTCAGACCCCCTTTCAACAATGAATAGGCTTCGGCAATCAGCTGCATGTCACCATATTCAATGCCGTTGTGCACCATCTTCACGTAGTGGCCTGCACCGTCGGCACCAATATACGTCACACACGGCTCACCATCTTCAGCAACCGCTGCGATTTTAGTCAGGATTGGCGCTACCAGTTCATAAGCTTCTTTCTGGCCACCCGGCATGATGGATGGGCCTTTCAGCGCACCTTCTTCACCACCAGAGACGCCGGTTCCGATGAAGTTAAAACCTTCAGCGGAGAGCTCACGGTTACGACGGATAGTGTCCTGGAAGAACGTATTACCGCCATCAATGATGATGTCACCTTTATCCAGATAAGGTTTCAGGGAGTCGATAGCAGCATCAGTGCCAGCACCCGCTTTCACCATTAACAGGATACGACGAGGTGTTTCAAGGGATTCAACAAACTCTTTTACCGTATAGTAAGGAACCAGTTTTTTCCCCGGGTTCTCGGCGATAACCTCTTCCGTTTTTTCACGTGAGCGGTTGAAAACGGACACGGTGTAACCACGGCTTTCGATGTTGAGCGCCAGGTTGCGCCCCATCACAGCCATACCAACGACGCCGATTTGTTGCTTAGACATTATGTACTCCTGTCAGGTGATCTAACGAGCAGATGCATTACTCGCATAATTTCTAACATACTATCGCAAAACCCTGCATCGAAGCCATAACCTGATCTCAACAAGCACAGTTGGGTAAACATTAACTTATAGGCTATGTCTTTCATTAAGCAACAGAGATGGTTCAGAAACGTATTGATTAACACTCACAAATTCAGGTTATTTTTCTGAAGACCACCGGGGAATACGAAAAATCAATCCGGAACATAAAAATTAACAATATGCTCACGAAATATGCTATAGGTAATTATTTCTTTGAAACAATGCTTCGATATATATCATTATAATCAGATAACATCTTCTTCGATGTGAATAAACTTTTAAATCTGGCATATGCATTTGAGCCGTATCGTTTAGCCAATTCAGGATTCGAGTATAGTTCTTGCATTACCTGCCTTAATCTCACGGGGTCGTTAGGTGGAATAACAAAACCAGAGTAGCCATCAAGATTAATAAAGCTTGTACCTGTACCTATTTCACATGAGATTAGCGGCTTTCCATACATAGCACCTTCAAGTAAAGTAATCCCAAAGGCTTCCGATCTAAGATGTGAAGGAAAAACAATAGCAGTACATAGCTTTAGTAGTGCAGCCTTGTCTTCATCGGGTAATGAGCCAACAAAATGCACATTAGTAAGATTAAGTTCTTCTGCTTTAGCTTTTATATCACTTTCGATCCCTCCGCCACCAACAATAACTACGGGCAACGAAGTAGTGTGTGCTGCTTCCAGAAGAGTGTGTAACCCTTTATAATAACGAAATGCACCAATGAACAGGAAAAACCCCCCGTCAAATCTGTCTTGCCAAAATTTGAGTTTTTCGTTACTAATACTTGGATAAGATTTCTCATTTAAACCATAAGGTATGACTTTTACCTTGGATTCAAACTTCTGCAATACAATACTAGTTTTTACATAGTTTGGCGAAGCAGCAACAATACAATCAACTGATTTGAGAAAATGGTTCATTAGTGGCGAATATAGCCGAGAAAAAAACTTCTGTTTGACAATATCAGAATGATAACTGACAATTGTTGGTTTATTGATTCGACATAAAAAATGCAGCATATCCATAAAGGGAAATGGATAATGGTAATGGATGATGTCTGCTTGCTTTGCTAATTCTTTAAATTTTTTAATGCAAGATAGAGAGAATGGTGTTGAGGCTATTTCAAAATTAGTTTTTGCGTAGAAGACTCGCTGCTTACCAATTTTTTGATTATCAATATCCCCGCGCTTACTTAGAGAAAGTACGGTTGATTCAACATCATATTCAGCCCCAGACTCACTTAGCTGGTAGATAACTTGCTCGATGCCACCAAAAGTATCTGGATAGTATGTCTTATAAAAATGCAGTACTTTCAACATTAATCTTACTTCACCTGTTTATATGCAGCAACCGTTTCAGTTGCACATCGTTTCCATGAAAATTGGTTAACATGTGATAATCCACTTTTAGTGGCATTATCCTGCCATTCCGTATCAGTAAGACTCTTCATAATTAAAGACGTAAGTGTCTCAACATCCATAGCATCACACATTAAAGCGCTGCTACCTGCAACCTCAGGAAGTGAAGAGCTGTTTGAACAAACAACCGGAGTCCCAGATGCCATTGCCTCCAATACTGGTAGCCCAAATCCCTCATAGACTGATGGAAATAAAAAACTAACAGCGCCTGCATAGAGTGCAGGTAAATCGCTTGACGGTGTAAATCCCAGGTAGCGCAGCCACCCTTCTCGTTTACCTTGTTCAAATCGACGATGTAAAGTATCACTGTTCCAGCCTTTGAATCCGCTAATAACGAGAGGAGTCTGCTTTCTCAGTGACAGTGGCAGGCGTTCGTAGGCATCAAGCAAAGTCGCAATATTCTTTCTCGGCTCAATCGAGCCAGTAAATAGGGAATATTTTTTAAAGGTAAGTTCGTATTTTCCGAGAACAGGAGTTATATCTTCTTCACGGCGGGGCTTAAATTCACCACTACATGCTAACTTTGCAGTAAACACCCTACTTTCAGAAATATTAAAATAATTAATCAGTTCCAATCTGGTAAAATCAGAGTCTGTAATAAATACTGATGCTCGCTTTACCGTTTGTAAAAGCTCTTTACGCATATACCTAACTCTCTCAGGAGGATGGCATTGCGGTAAAGTAAAAACAGAAAGATCATGAAACGTGACAACACAGCGCTCTACCTTCGGTGGCAGATAAAAATTCGGTCCATGATAAATCGCATCCTTATGATTTCTCAAGACATTAGTCTTCAACCACGGAGCTGTGAGCCTATATACTTCCGAAGCCAGTCGACTCTTTTTTATTAAACTTTTAAGCCCCTCTGTTGAAGAGCTATTTTCTTTAGCCACGGGCATTTGCTGAGTAAGTCGATGCCCATTTAAAAAAAGTAATTCGGATATTTCTGGATCATCAGATAAACATTTAGCCAACTCAAATGCATAGCGACCGATACCTGTTAATGGGTATTTTATTGCATCAGTTCCAAATATGACTTTCATTACTCGTTTTCCAACATCCAGCGCAGAGTATCTTCGAGTGGTGGGACATTCCAATCTGGAATAAATGATTGTAATTTAGATGGATCCCCACTAAGTGTCTTAACTTCATTTGCCCGGACAAATTCTGGATTAATCTGGATGGTCAGATGGTGTCCGGTTATTTTTTCACAAAGTTCAATAACTTTTCTCAGTGAATATGTGCGGCCAGAGCAGATGTTAATAACTTCACCAACTGGTTTCGCCTGTAATAACTTGACATAAGCATGGCTTAATGCACGAACATCTGTAAAATCACGCCAAACATCAATGTTTCCTAACTCGATCGTCGGTGATTTTGATTTAAAGTGTTTAACTATCTTTGGCAGAAGGAAGTTTTCCGCCTGACCAACACCTGTATAGTTAAATGGTCTCGTAATGAATACGGGTAGTTTATCCATCCACAATCGAGACATATATTCCATGGCCAACTTGCTGACGGCATAATCGTTCGCTGGATTTGCTGTCGCAGATTCATTCAGTTGCCCTGCGGTACCATTTCCATAAATGTTTGCACTACTGGCGAGAAGCACACCATCCAGGATGGTGCTGCAGGTACTCAAAGCCTGCAATAAATTGCGCGTTCCAAGTAAATTGACGTTATAGAAAGCATCTGCATCACCATGCCCAACATAAGCGATAGCGGCCAAATGTATAACAACGTTTGGTTGTATGAGCTGAATAACCTCCCGCAATCTCGCAGTATCCATTAGATCAACCTGGTAATAATCAGGCCCATCAAAAGGCATTGCGCCAATACCAAATACCCGATATCCGGCAGCGGATAATTCCGCTGCCACATAGCGGCCGGTAAAACCATTAATCCCTGTCACCAGAGCATGTTTGCCGGCGCCGAACATCAGAATGAAAACCCTTGCTGGTTACGACGTAAATCAGCCTCAACCATCAACTGGCACAACTGCTCCAGCGAGGTTTTTGGTTCCCACCCCAGAATTTCTTTGGCACGAGCTGGATTACCGATTAGTAGATCGACTTCAGCAGGACGGAAGAATTTTGGATTTACACGAACCAACGTCTTCCCAGTTGCTGTGTCAATACCCACTTCTTCCTCGTCCTTACCCTCAAAACGCAGTGTAAATCCAGCAGCTTTGAAAGCCATGCTGACGAAGTCGCGCACAGTCTCTGTACGGTTAGTTGCCAGTACGAAGGTATCTGGTTTTTCTGCCTGCAGAATACGCCACATCCCTTCTACATACTCTTTGGCATAACCCCAGTCACGCTTGGCGTCCATGTTACCGAGTTCAAGAACGTCAAGTTTTCCAAGCTTAATTTTTGCAACAGAATCAGTGATTTTACGCGTTACAAATTCCTGACCACGTAATGGTGATTCGTGGTTAAACAGAATTCCACTTGATGCAAAAATATTATAGCTCTCACGGTAGTTCACGGTCATCCAGTGAGCATACAGTTTAGCTACGCCATATGGGCTACGCGGATAGAACGGAGTATCTTCTTTCTGCGGAACGGCCTGGACCAGACCAAACATTTCTGACGTTGATGCCTGGTAAAAGCGAATTTTAGGATTAACAATACGAATAGCTTCCAGAAGATTTACAGGGCCGAGACCGGTGATTTCTGCTGTAGTAATCGGTTGTTCGAAAGATACACCGACGAAGCTCTGCGCAGCTAAGTTATAAACCTCAGTAGCTTCAGTTTGCTGCAGCAAGCGGATACTAGCAGACAGGTCAGTCAGATCGTATTCAACCAAAGTCAAGTTTGGGTGCTGTGCAATGCCCAACTCTTCAATACGCCAGAAATTGACAGAGCTGGTACGTCGGTATGTTCCGTATACTTTATACCCTTTACCAAGCAGCAGTTCTGCCAGATAAGCACCATCTTGACCCGTAATACCAGTAACAATCGCTATATTCATAATAATCTATCAATCTCTTATTAATAATTAGTGACAATGTAACAATGTAAAGAGAAGTCTTATCGAACTACTTTACGACAAATATTCACAAAGTCGTTTTCAACCACTTTCCAGCTAAATTTTTGAGCTGTTTCAAAACCATTAGTCCCCAGGTGCTCGCACAAAGCCGGGTCGTTTCTTAAGCGCACCAAAGCATCCTGTAGCTCTTCGTGACCCACCATCAGGGCATTTTCTTGATCAACAGCCATATCATGAAAAGCCACACAAGATTTATTGGCTACCACCGGCTTTCTGGCCAGCCAGGCTTCGAGCAACACTATACCAAAGCTTTCGCTTGAACTCATATTTACCAGAGCCAGGCAAGACATCAATGCACCACGCACCACTGAACGCGGCTGCCTCCCCAAATAAGAAACGTGTGGGGATGTGATCACCAATCCGTCATCATCTGGACCAATCATTACTAATCGAAGTTTTTTACCAGACTGGTTAATAGATTCAACAGCCTGGATTACTGAACGATAACCCTTAGCTCCGGATTTACGCCCCAGGACCAGAACGAATTCATCATCGCTGCCGTACACGCTTTCAAACTCATGGCGATCGCTCTCCAGGAACTCTTCATCAGTATCGGCACCAGCCGGAAGATATTCAGAGCAGCACCCTTTTTCAGCATAGAAAGCATTCGCAGCTTTAGGCACAGCGAGGACTTTTGTTGCATTTCGTGCAGCATGAATTAAATCTGGGAAATGGTAATAGTCATCATCCAGATGCGCGTGCGGTATCAATAATGAAGGCACATTATGCTGTCTTGCTAACTCAAGAGCAAATACCGCTGGTTTGAAAACAATGTTGTGCGTTACTACCAAATCGTACTTACCAATGTTAGTAGCAATATAATGTTCCATCGACGAAGAGTGCGGACCTCTGATATCTGTCAGGTTGACACCTAATGGGAAACGTGTTTTCTCTGCAGCCGCAGACAGTACATCAAAAACAGTCTCTGGTGGTATCGACTTAGCGTCGGCAAGCGTTGGCTGGGCGAGGTCGATAGATACGTTATCGATTATCAATCCATTCAGAATAAAACCTAACGGTCGAGGGTCCTGCCCCCCAATAAATCTGCTGGATGTGACAATTTCTAGTAGACCTGCGTCAGCTTCAAATTCAAGTATAAAGTTATGCTCTATTTCCTGACTAAGATAAATGCATCCACTTGTAGACTGTAAAGTAACTAATGATTTTTCCGGAGAATAGCCGGTCAATTTTACCTTACTCGTTTTTACAACATTGATTGCACAGGAAGAGTAGCTCCAGCGATAATGGTTTGGTACCTCCCCTTCCAGATCTGCCCATCCCCATGCAAGTCCATCCAACGACAATTTATTGGTATGCTGAACAATAGCCTTCTCAAATGCAGGCTGAACACGCCACGCCAAATTCAATGCCTCACTTAAGTCTGAGGCAGGAACATTATCTACAGGGAATCTAGCAAAGCGAAGGTTAGGCATTTCAATTGGTGCGCCAACCCCAGCATCAAACTCATATTGCTCAGCGAAACGTGCATGGTTATTTGTTTTGCTAACCTCGGTGGTGACGACATCAATTTCGAATTCTTGTGTATCACCAAGCGCCTTCAGGAAGCGTTTTAAATGTGCCTCTGCACCGCCCAATTCAGGATAAGTATAGCGATAAGTGACGAAAAGCACTCTACGCTTTGGCTTCTCCAGATTCACGAGCAAATCAACAAATTTCTTAGCAATACCCACCATTGAGAGCTCGTCAAGGAAAATGGCTTTGCGCTCATCTTTCATTTCATCAGTGAAAACTCCATCTGAAATAGATAAAGTATTTATCACATCTGGAAAACCTTCAGGCTCTGCAAGAGCGATATGTTTTTGAATACTGTCAGGGTAACCACGCAAACCGAATTTTGAGCTAACAACAAACAATCCATTAGCAAAGAAATCTGCCAGTTTAATATTAGAACCGCTTCCGGAAATAACAGGGTTTACCGCAAATAGACTATTTTGAAGGATAGCGCATTTCGTTTCTTCATCAACGATGCCCCACATAACTACATTCTTACCCGGCACAACACTGATAGAATTACAAACCGAACCAACAATATTAAACTGAACATCAGGACATTTAGGTGCCACTTCTTTTAATAAAAAGTTGACTGCATCCACATTAGGCATATGTGCTGAGCCAAGGAACACTGCTGACTTTTTCGAAATTTTAGACGTTACATGTTTATAGACACTATCGGTGATATCTACCGGCAGTTGAGAGCCATTGCGCACAACGATCATTGGCCCTGCTGTTTTTTTACCAACTAAAAGACTATATGCATCATCATCAGAAACGGCGATTGTTGCAGCAGAATACTCAACTGCTTTCTTTTCAACCGACGTAACGATATCAATTAAATAGTCTTTCTTAGGATGCCATTCTAATAGAGAAGTCTTTAGATTTCTTTCATCATTCTGTGAGGAATGAATAAATCTGTCATGATAAAAAATGGGCAACGGTGCCATATATGGATGTTCGACAATAATGAACCGAGCCGATTTTTTAAGAATATTATAGATAGCAACTAATAGGTTATTTTGAGCACAGTGCACACTTGCAATAATATCATCACAAGCAATATGAAATTGTGCATTTAGCTCATCAACCTCTCTACGATGATCTGGCGATTTAGGAACAGCTATTACATGGGTATGTTCGTTGTATTCACTAACAGACAACCTGTTATCGTCTGAAAAACAAAGAAAAACTACTGGAGAAATACTATTAACAGCTTGATAGAGTCCCCGTGTACGAGTTCCTCCACCACCAACAGTTGCAAACGAGTTATAATCGTTAAGGACTAAGGTGTAACTGCCTGGCTGCGATACCAACCTATCGAGTTCAGGAAGGAAGTTAGTAACAATCGCATCCCACGTATATTTTTCACTAGCAAGTGACTTTCCTGCAAGACCGATCTCGACGGTATTCTCAAAATTTTCATCGGCGAGATACTTATTCAATAACGCCGGAAAATCATTCAGTGAGCCCTCAATGACATTTTTGCCTGACTCAGTATTAAACCCTCGCATACCAAAAGGAGTCGATAAGATCGGAAGTGCATAAGAAAAATAGTCTAATGCTTTGATATTAGAACCACTACCAGACTCCATCGGGTTCAATGCAATACTTGCATTTTCAAATAGCCGATTTTTTTCAGCATCAGAAACACGGCCATGTCTTATAACATTTGGGACGTAATCGCCCGTTGGCAAACAGTTTCCGATAATATCAAATATAATATTAGGACATTTAGGTGCGATTTCATTTGCAATGTAAGTTGCAGCTCTCACATTTGGTAAATGTGCGCTGCCGACAAATACAGCCGAATGTTTGCTTCTTTTTATTCGACGGGGTATAGTTCGGTGATGGTCTACCATGCCATTGGGTGAATAAAACATTACAGATTCTTTATGTGGCGCGATTTTCTTAAATGATTCATAATCACTTTCACCGCAATACATAATCAAATCGGCATTACTTAAAAGCCTTTTTTCGGCTTTAGCGACTAGTTCAACTATAGGCTGTGATTTTTTAGATTGATGAAGTGTATGATAAAGATCCGTTTCACAATTTTGAGAATTATAAATCCTCGGTTTATTATCAATACCTATAAAAATATCGTAATCAATAGTAAATGGGCAGTCATGAATAATAATATCTGCTGAATCATATTCATTAAGATAAGCAGCCAGAAAAGCCGTAGGATATTTTGCGCTAGCAGCTATAGCAGGTGCTGAAAGATCTCCGTGCCCTTCAGAAATATAATTCTTCAGCTCACTCCAGCATTGATCAAAATAATTATCTTTTGGAATTCTTTTCTCAACAAATGTCGCTGTATGATAAATTATTTCGACACTTCCGCCTGGATGAGTTGAAGTGAGTAAGGTTATATGGTGATAATTACTTAATGTTTTATAAAAATTATAAAGTTTAGACTCACCACCATTAGAGATTGGTACAAATGCCGGATAAAAATTAAGAGCAAGTATTTTTTTCATTGTCTATGCAACCATCAATTAATAGAACCATGATTCAAGTACTGATTTTTTATTTTCATGGATACCATTCTTTTTAAGAACAAAAGAGACTTCTTGCTCTGCTACTTTATCGTGTTCTTTAGGTGAAGCCTCATTCAAAAAAAATGTTAAAGAGGGAGTGTTATCATAGTTCCCTTGCACTTTCCTCTTTATTCTACTTTTTAATTTTGGATAGCGATTCAAAAAAAGCACAACACGTTGCTTCAGCAGTGGACGATTTTCGAAAAATATTCTCGCAGCAGAAATTATGTTTTTACTTATCTTTTGCAACATGATTTTCTCCTGAAATCACCCACGGAACCGTAACAATTTTCTTACTAATTTTGATAGCAACCTCACAGGATAAGTTATTTTCCAGGAGGTACTAGCATAGACTAAATTAAGCTCGTTCCGTAATTGGTTTTCAATATGATTCTTATCTATTATTCCAGCGATACTATTATTAGTATCATCAATTTTCTCACAAAGATTATCGATTTTAGCTGAAAGTTTCACATCCAGCTCATGATTATGAATAGATGAGTTAGTATCACAAGTATCAATTCTATTCTGGATAAGCTTAATTTGCCAATTCATATGGTTTAGTGCTGATGACATATAGCTTTCCAGAATGGCAGAGACAGGGATATCTTCATTAGCCTCACTCTCATCAAGGAAGGCTGCATATATATTCTTAAAACTCCATTGATGACTCGGCAGAAGCCACACCTTTGCGATCCAGTTTTTATATTTTTCTGGGAAATCATGAGGAGATATAAACTGTGGCCGCTGACTCCCTTGTTCCCGAATGCTATGATGTGCTATTTCTTTAATAAGGGCAAAGAATGACAGTATTTGTCCATAGAGATCATCACCATCAGAAATTCGAGTAGAGATAGAACCATAATCGATTACATGAACCTTCCCATCATCCCCCAATAAAATATTCCAGGGACGAAGATCGTTATGATATAAACCATTTTCCTCAAGAAGACTTATCTGTTCAAGAATATCTGCAACAATCTTCTCATCATCGTATTCATCACCTGCCATAATAATATCTAATAACAGACGACCTGGTGTTGAAGTTCTAACTAACCATGACTCACTCTCATTGCTACCATAGCAGAGCAAATCTGAAGAACGAAACCCTTCGATTTTTCTTTCCAGGAAAACTGACTCATTCTTTAACTCATTAAAATTACAATTGGTAGCGTCTTTTAGAAAAATCTTGATAATTTTGTTATCTGAGAAATAGTAACGCCGTTTGTCCCCGTGATAATAATTATCCAACTGGTGTGATCTACGCATTGCGTGCTCAATAACGCCGTAGTTTCCACCAACGCTCCAGTATTTATTACTGGCGAAATATAAAGGACGCTCTACTACCGATAAATGTGTACCGTGCATCGATAAATTATGGTTAAAGGTGTAACTCTCAATCAGTTGACGAGGTTCTTCTGGTTGAGCGTCTGCCCAGTACAATGGTTCGGAATTTAATGCAAACTCGAAAATGCCAGTTTCAATCTTACTGGACAACTCTTCAAAAAGTCCAAAAACATAATCAGCTCCATGCTCATAGACTAAATGATGGAATACGCTTAACCCAAGAACAAGATCGTATTCTTGTTCTTTAACGCTTTCCCGGATAATTGTTTCGATGCTACCTAGCAAGAACTCAATATTAAGACCATTGTTCTCATCTGCTAATTTATTGCAGACATTAATATTTGGTTGGCTGTAATCTACAGCTGTAACACTAGCTCCTCGAGCAGCTAAGTTCAGACTAAAGAATCCTTGCGCACAGCCTAAATCGAGTACTTTTAAAGGGCGTCCTTTATCCTTGGAAATATAGTCATAAAACGATGTTATAGTTTCTAATCTATCGAAGCAGGCACGAGTTCGAGATGCTTGCGCATTAAATTCAGGATGCTTAAAAATTGGCTGATAAACCTCTGGTAATTGCTCTACCAGTTCTGAAATTGATTGTTCTTTATATGTCATTAAATAAATTCCTCGATTTGTTCAAAATCAGCCTGCATATCAACCAATCCCCACATATGGACACGGTTTGTAACTTTTAATAATATTGAATCGTATCTTCTATCGATAGGATCCGTTGTTTTTGTCGGATCCCCAGACGAAAGTCCTAATGAGAGTAGGTAGGCACCTTCATTTAAGCATAAGTTCATACTGAATTTATAAACTACAATATGACCAGACTTCCCAGTAGGTAATATTTTCCCTTTTGTGGAAAGATATGAATTACTTCCATAGATAAATACACCTTCAAGACTTTTGAGTAAAATCCCCGGAGTAACATGCTCAAAATCGTCTTCAAAAAGTACTTTCACATAAACATCTAATTTATCATTAGTATTGATTACAGTTGGATATTCTACACCACCGCTTACCGTCAGGTAATCGATGATTTTTGCACCACCTTGTCCCCAGCGATGCTCCTCTTTCAGGTATCCAGGGCGTGTATGATAGAGATCTTCTGAATCTTGATTGATTTTAATGACATTGCTTACATTATCTTTATTATTTGCAATATTCTCTTTCTTTTTACCAAACAAGTCATCCATATATAGATTAACGACTTCTCTGGAAGGACCATCAGCATAAACTTTGCCTGCTTTTAAAAAGATAGCTCTGTCACATTGCTTGGAGATGTCCATTACAGCATGGGAAACAAGTAACAGAGTCATACCCTGTTTTTTGTACTCCGCAATCCTCGAATAACATTTCGCCTGAAAATACACATCGCCGACTGATAAAGCTTCATCGACAATAAGTATATCCGGTTTTGTCGCTGTGGCTACCGAGAATGCAAGACGGGCTTGCATCCCAGAAGAATACATTCTTAATGGTTGATCAATATATTCTCCGATCTCTGCAAATGCTTCAATCTCAGGAAATAAACTATCAATTTCTTCAGTGGAATAGCCCAGCAGTTGACCAGCCATATACACATTCTGGCGACCTGAAAAATCTGGGTGGAACCCAATACCTAGCTCTAGTAGTGCTGCTATGCGTCCATTTACTTTTATTTCACCACTGCTAGGTTGCGTAGTACCAGTGATTAACTTTAGTAATGTACTTTTACCTGCACCATTTACGCCAATGATTCCTACTGACTCGCCGGCTTCGATTGTAAAGTTAATATCATTAAGGACAGACTTGGTTTTGTGCCTCTTTTTCTTGGTAAACCCACACCACTCAATTAATCGCCCCCATTTATTTGGGTAACTTTTGTATTCTTTATATAATTGTTTAACAGTAATGCTACCCATTATAATTCATCCACCATTTCACCAATATGTTTTCTAAACAAATGCAAACCGATGAAACAAAGTATGATACCAAGACTAAGTGGGTAGATTAATCCAAACCAACTTGGGAAAACGCCACTCACCAAAATCTTTTGACATGCATCAATCACACTGGCCATAGGATTTATTTTCATTAGAGGATGAATACTTGCAGGCAAAATTGTTGCTGGATATATAATTGGCGTCAGCCAAAACCAGAACTGCAACACAATGCCAAAAAACTGCCCTACATCGCGAAAAAATACATTTAAAACACCAGTAATAATACCTATTCCCATAGCAAGTATTATCATAACAATTAGTACTGGGATAAGAGAGAAATAGGCAAGACCAGGAAAGTCATTAGTTACAATTAAAAATATCGTAAATAAAGAAAATATGATAAAAAAATTGACTAATGCACTACCAATTACAGTAACAGGTAAACATAATTTGGGGAAATTAATTTTCTTTATAAGATTGGCGTTATCCAAAAACATATTTTGAGATCTAAGAACAAGATCTGAGAACAATCCCCATGTCAAAATGCCTGCACATATATAAATACTATAAGCATATTGTGAATCAACGCCGGGTAATTTTGCCCGCATGACTTGAGAAAATATAACTGTATACACCACTATCATTGATAGTGGATTTAATACACTCCAGGTTACCCCAAGCAAGGAGTTTCTATACTTTGACTGGAATTCTCTTTTAATGTTACCGAGAATAAAACCCCGATATTCCCATATCAACTCTATAACCTTCACTGTTTCACCTTTACTTGATGAAGACTTCTAAATCAGAAACTTTTAGTTTAACTTTTTCAGTATTAGATTTTGTTTCAACATTCAAACGCAATAATGGTTCAGTATTTGACGTACGGATATTAAATCGCCAGTCAGAAAACTCCATACTCAACCCATCGACTTTATCGATTTGCTCCGCCATCAGCGCGTATTGCTGCTCTATTGCCTCAATCATTACACTTGCATTGTTGACCTTATAGTTAATTTCACCGCTACAAGGATATGCATTCATACGCTCGCTCACTAGCGTCTCAAGCGATAAGTTGCTTTTAGCAATCAACTCTGCCACCAGAAGCCACGGAATCATTCCACTATCGCAATAAGCAAAATCACGGAAGTAGTGATGAGCACTCATCTCTCCGCCGTAGATCGCATCTTCCTTACGCATACGCTCTTTGATGAAGGCGTGGCCCGTTTTAGACATCACAGGAATGCCGCCAGCTTTAGTCACAATATCGATGGTATTCCAGGTCAGTCGCGGGTCATGGATGATCTTCGCGCCCGGTTCTTTTTGTAAGAATGCTTCGGCTAACAGACCTACAATGTAATAACCTTCGATAAACTGCCCTTCCCCATCAAACAGGAAGCAACGGTCAAAATCGCCGTCAAATGCGATCCCTAAATCTGCGCCATGTTCTTTAACAGCATCGGCAGTATCTTTGCGACATTCTGGTAACAGAGGATTAGGGATCCCATTAGGGAAAGTGCCATCCGGCTGGTGATGAACTTTAATAAATGAAACGGGGACACTAGCAGCAACGAAACGTTTTTCAATCGCATCAATGACGTGGCCAGCGGCACCATTGCCAGAGTTAACTACAAGCTTCATTGGACGAGTGAAGTTCGCGAAATCAATGTAGCCCATTAAGTGATCGACATAAGCGTCAAGGATAGAAATCTTCTTGTAGCTTCCGCGCTGTTGGGCATCAACAGGCGCGAAATTATTTTCTTCGGCTAAACGCTGCACATCGCGTAGTCCTGTATCACCACTGATAGGTTTCGCATTTTCGCGAACCAATTTCATTCCGTTATAATCCATCGGATTATGACTGGCGGTCACTTCAATGCCGCCATCTACACCAAGATGGAAGGTTGCAAAATAGATCTCTTCTGTCCCGCTTAAACCAATATCGAGGATATCGGTACCCGCATCCATTAGGCCATTCGCTAATGCCAGTTTCAGGCTCTCGCTGGTTAAGCGTACGTCACCGCCCACCACGATTGTTTTAGGCTTGAGGAATTCACCGTATGCGCGACCAATGCGATACGCAATATCTTCATTTAATTCTTCGCCTAATTTTCCACGAATATCATAGGCTTTAAAACAAGTCAGCTTAGACATAGATCTTTATACCTTCAAAATTAGCAACGACCATACTGGTCTTTAATACGAATAATGTCATCATCCCCTAAATAGGAGCCGGATTGGATCTCAAGCAGTTCCAATGGAATCTTGCCTGGGTTTTCCAGTCGATGTTGTGCTCCGATGGGAATAAAGGTTGATTGGTTTTCAGTCAGCAGGAATTTTTGATCTTTAATCGTTACTTCACCCGTGCCTGAAAGCACAACCCAGTGTTCGGTCCGGTGATGATGCATCTGCATCGAAAATGCTGCCCCCGGTTTAACGGTGATCCGATTTACATTAAAACGCTCGGTCTGTACCACCACATCGCATCGCCCCCACGGACGGTATATTTCCCGGTGACGCTTATATTCACTGCGATGATTAGCTTTAAGATACTCAACAACTTTCTTAACATCCTGCACCTGATCTTTATCAACGACCAGTACGGCATCTTTTGTATTAATGATCACCAGATTATCGACACCGATAGCGGCAACCAATTTTTCATCAGTGTTGATATAGCAGTTATTTGCGTTGTGCATGAAGGTATCACCCGTCAGGACATTACCTTTTTTATCTTTAGGGCTCACTTCCCATAGTGCCGACCAGGAACCCACGTCACTCCAGTCTGCATCAAGCCCAACGACGACAGCGTCTGTCGTTTTTTCCATGACCGCGTAGTCAACAGACTCATCCGGACAAGCGATAAACAGATCGCGATCAATCTTGATAAACTCATCGCTATCTTTGCAACCGCGGATTGCCGCCTTGCAGGACTCAAGAATATCGGGTCTGAATTTTTCCAGTTCTTCAAGATATTTCTTGGCCCGGAACATGAACATTCCGCTGTTCCAGTAATATTCACCAGACGCTAAATAACTTTCCGCGGTTTCTTTGTTCGGTTTCTCCACGAAACGGCTAACCTGGTAAGCGATATTCTCACCAAGAACTTCTTCCTTACCGCGGTGAATATAGCCATAACCTGTTTCTGCACCGGTTGGTACAATCCCAAATGTGACAAGGCGCCCCTGCATGGCAAATTTAAATGCTGACTTTACCGCCTGGTGAAATGCCGGTTTATTGTTAATGATGTGATCTGCGGCTAATACCAGAAGAATTGGGTCATCGCCATTCTCTATTGCACTTAATGCTGCCAGCGCTATTGCTGGTGCAGTATTGCGGCCAACGGGTTCAAGAATGATATTATGCGAGAGCTTGTTAATTTGTCTTAGTTGCTCAGCAACAAGAAATCTGTGTTCCTGATTGCAAATGACTACCGGTTCCCGTGCATCGACATCATCCAGACGGAGCACTGTTTCTTGCAGCATTGAACGCTGTCCATACAAACGAAGAAACTGTTTTGGGTAGAGCTCGCGCGACATCGGCCATAAACGACTACCGGTACCACCGGCCATTATCACAGGAAGTAACATCTTGGGTCCTTAAATATCAATGCGTTATACTAAACCAACGAAAAAGTTTCATCGTCGCTCAATGACAAATGGGCACGCTACCGCACTGGCTCTACAGCTACCAGGGCACTGCTCATTTTATGTTGGGCAAACAAATTACTGATAACCCTCAACGAATAAGGGATATCTCAACCGAATATTCTCTTATTTATTCACTGTGTAGACAAGAAAAATGTCCTACGGCGGACCGGTAATTTCTTACCGATCTACCTTTTTTAGTATTTGAAATTTATAAAAAAACATTTATAGCTGCATTCTGCGGGTATCAGACAAATCATGACTCTTTACATATACTGCTACGATACTCGGTTCAAATCGCAGGCAACGAGGGTAGCAATGGCACTAGCTCAGCAGTTTTAAAATTTGATCCCTGAACTTCGGCCCTTCTTTCAGGTTGCGCAGTCCGTACTTCACAAATGCCTGCATGTAGCCCATTTTCTTACCACAATCGTAGCTATCGCCGGTCATCAACATGGCATCAACAGACTGTTTTTTCGCCAGTTCAGCGATAGCATCCGTAAGCTGAATACGCCCCCACGCACCAGGTTGCGTACGCTCAATTTCTGCCCAAATATCAGCAGAAAGCACATAGCGCCCTACGGCCATCAGGTCCGAATCAAGGGTTTGCGGCTGGTCGGGTTTTTCAATGAATTCAACGATGCGGCTGACCTTACCTTCGTTGTCCAAAGGCTCTTTGGTCTGAATAACGGAATACTCGGAAAGATCGCCAGCCATACGTTTTGCCAGCACCTGACTACGCCCGGTCTCATTAAAGCGGGCCACCATTGCGGCCAGGTTGTAGCGCAGCGGATCCGCACTCGCCGTATCCAGAACGACGTCAGGTAAGACCACCACAAAAGGGTTGTCCCCTATTATCGGGCGTGCACAAAGAATAGAGTGGCCCAGGCCGAGTAATTGTGCCTGACGGACGTTCATGATAGTCACACCGGGAGGGCAGATGGACTGCACTTCGGCCAGTAACTGGCGTTTAACACGCTGTTCAAGCAGCGATTCAAGTTCATAAGAGGTGTCGAAGTGGTTCTCAACCGCGTTCTTAGACGCATGTGTTACCAGAACGATTTCTTTGATACCTGCAGCTACAATCTCGTCGACAATGTATTGAATCATCGGCTTATCAACGATCGGTAGCATTTCTTTTGGGATGGCCTTTGTGGCAGGCAACATGTGCATCCCGAGGCCCGCTACCGGAATAACTGCTTTCAAATTAATCATTAAGTCACCTATTCAATAGTTGCTGAATTATAGCTTTTTAGCTTGTTTTAGCCAGTATGAATTACATTGCTCAGTTAGGGAAGGTGCGAACAAGTCCCTGATATGAGATCATGTTTGTCATCTGGAGCCATGGAACAGGGTTCATCATGAGTCATCAACTTACCTTCGCCGACAGTGAATTCAGCAGTAAGCGCC
>OGJD01000622.1_pt1 | contig 28554 bp, 27 predicted proteins | sample 1571971 | NCBI WGS metagenome assembly OGJD01 (sample SAMEA2582117, study PRJEB24529) | metagenome | biome: Human gut stool | place: China | collected 2011
TGCTCCACAAGTATCATACCGTGAAACATTCCGTCAAGCTACTCAAGCACGTGGATTCTTCAAACGCCAATCTGGTGGTAAAGGTCAATTCGGTGATGTTTGGATTGAATTTACTCCAAATGAAGAAGGTAAAGGTTTCGAATTCGAAAATGCTATCGTCGGTGGTGTGGTTCCACGTGAATTCATCCCTGCAGTAGAAAAAGGATTGGAAGAATCTATGGCTAACGGTGTCCTTGCTGGATACCCAATGGTTGACATCAAAGCTAAGCTTTACGATGGTTCATACCACGATGTCGATTCATCTGAAACTGCCTTCAAGATCGCTGCGTCTCTTGCACTTAAAGAAGCTGCTAAGACTGCACAACCAACTATCCTTGAACCAATGATGCTTGTAACAATCACTGTTCCTGAAGAAAACCTTGGTGATGTTATGGGTCACGTTACAGCTCGTCGTGGACGTGTTGATGGTATGGAAGCACACGGTAACAGCCAAATCGTTCGTGCGTATGTTCCACTTGCTGAAATGTTCGGTTATGCAACAACACTTCGTTCTGCAACTCAAGGTCGTGGTACATTCATGATGGTATTTGACCACTATGAAGATGTTCCTAAATCAGTTCAAGAAGAAATCATCAAGAAAAATTCTGGTGAAGCTTAATTAGAACTTATAAAGTTAAGGTACTTATGAAAGTAAGTGCCTTTTCTATTTGCAATTTTTTGAAAAAAATTATATAATATGACTGTTGAAAGGTTGAATTGAAAGCGCTCAAGTTAATCTTTTCACAATAGGGAGAGCTTGCTCTCAAAATTATATTTATTTGATTTTCATAAGGAGGAAATCACTAATGGTAGTTAAAGTTGGTATTAACGGTTTCGGTCGTATCGGTCGTCTTGCTTTCCGTCGTATCCAAAACGTAGAAGGTGTTGAAGTTACACGCATCAACGACCTTACAGATCCAGTTATGCTTGCACACTTGTTGAAATACGATACAACTCAAGGTCGTTTCGATGGTACTGTTGAAGTTAAAGAAGGTGGATTCGAAGTTAACGGTAAATTCGTTAAAGTTTCTGCTGAACGTGACCCAGAACAAATTGACTGGGCTAACGACGGTGTAGAAATCGTTCTTGAAGCAACTGGTTTCTTTGCTAAGAAAGATGCTGCTGAAAAACACTTGCACGAAGGTGGAGCTAAGAAAGTTGTTATCACTGCTCCTGGTGGAAACGATGTTAAAACAATCGTATTTAACACTAACCACGATATCCTTGATGGTACTGAAACAGTTATCTCAGGTGCTTCATGTACTACAAACTGCTTGGCTCCAATGGCTAAAGCATTGCAAGATAACTTCGGTGTTAAACAAGGTTTGATGACTACTATCCACGCTTACACTGGTGACCAAATGATCCTTGACGGACCACACCGTGGTGGTGACCTTCGTCGTGCACGTGCTGGTGCTGCAAACATCGTTCCTAACTCAACTGGTGCTGCTAAAGCTATCGGTTTGGTTATCCCAGAATTGAACGGTAAACTTGACGGTGCTGCACAACGTGTTCCAGTTCCAACTGGATCAGTTACTGAATTGGTAGCAGTTCTTGAAAAAGACGTTACTGTTGATGAAGTGAACGCAGCTATGAAAGCAGCTTCAAACGAATCATTCGGTTACACTGAAGATCCAATCGTATCTTCAGATATCGTAGGTATTTCTTACGGTTCATTGTTTGATGCAACTCAAACTAAAGTACAAACTGTTGATGGTAAACAATTGGTTAAAGTTGTTTCTTGGTACGACAACGAAATGTCATACACTTCACAACTTGTACGTACTCTTGAATACTTCGCGAAAATCGCTAAATAATTCAATTGTATAAAAAAGAAGAGCTTCGGCTCTTTTTTTATTTTCCAAAATAATAAAACAGCCGTATAAATAGGCTGTTATAATCTCAGTAGGATTGTGATTTATGAATAAGCTAGAAGGCATTCCAAATGAGTAGAAAGAGCATGACACAACCCCAGGCGTTTTTATTATGTTTTTGTATAGCTAGCATACCATAAATAAGTATAAAAACGGTAAGTGATTCAAATAGGGTATAGACATCAAAACCAATGATTCCATGGATAAGGAGGTAAAAAATCGCACAAGTTATTGCCCCACTATCTAACCAAATGTAAGGAGATGGAAAACGTATGCGTATCTTTTCAGCGATGACTACATAGTTAAATCCTTCCCAGAATCCCCAAATAAGACAGATGAATAGGTATGCCAGGATATTACTAGGAAATGATTGGCTCATTACTTCTTTTGTTAATTGTATTGATTGAAGAGGTAGATAGGAATGAATCTGATGAGTAATTCCTTTAAATATGATAAGTGGTAGGGCTACAAGAAGAGATTGAAAAAGGGTGGTAACTAGATTTTTGGTGATTAATCCAAAGTGTCTGAAAGATTCTTTGCGATAAAGCATAACAGTGCTGGTTCCTAAGCCTGCGATGGCAAATTGACAACTAGCTAATAAGATTAATCGCAGCCATAGCGGTACTGAGGTTTGGTTAGTGTATGAAAAAAGAGTTGGTTTAAGAGTAAGAAAGAGGAGCAGAGGAACAAGGGTAAGAATAAGGATTACATTTAGATCATGGTCAGCTTGTTTCTGCTTCTTGTTTAGCTGTTTTTTCATGGATATTCGACCTTTCTATTTAGATTATATGCTAAATGTCTTATACTAGCAATAAGCTAGAAATCCTTCTGATTTTGCTATCTCTTTTATGCATTTTGTGATATAATGAAAACGTATTAAAAAATTAAGGAGTCTGATCAAATGGCTAAATTGACTGTTAAAGATGTTGACTTGAAAGGGAAAAAAGTTCTCGTTCGTGTTGACTTCAACGTACCTGTAAAAGATGGCGTGATCACTAACGACAACCGTATCACTGCTGCCCTTCCAACTATCAAGTACATTCTTGAACAAGGTGGACGTGCAATCCTCTTCTCTCACCTTGGACGTGTAAAAGAAGAAGCTGATAAAGAAGGCAAATCACTTGCTCCTGTAGCTGCTGACTTGGCTGCTAAATTGGGTCAAGACGTTAAATTTATCCCAGGTGTTACACGTGGTGCTGAATTGGAAGCAGCTGTTAACGCTCTTGAAGATGGACAAGTTCTCTTGGTTGAAAACACTCGTTTTGAAGATGTTGATGGCAAGAAAGAATCTAAAAATGATCCTGAACTTGGTAAATACTGGGCATCACTTGGAGATGGTATCTTCGTAAACGATGCATTCGGTACAGCTCACCGTGCACACGCATCTAACGTTGGTATCTCAGCAAACGTTGATAAAGCTGTTGCTGGTTTCCTTCTTGAAAACGAAATTGCTTACATCAAAGAAGCAGTTGAAACTCCAGAACGTCCATTCGTAGCTATCCTTGGTGGTTCTAAAGTATCTGATAAGATTGGTGTTATCGAAAACCTTCTTGCAAAAGCTGATAAAGTTCTTATCGGTGGTGGTATGACTTACACATTCTACAAAGCACAAGGTATCGAAATCGGTAACTCACTTGTAGAAGAAGATAAACTTGATGTTGCTAAAGCTCTTCTTGAAAAATCAAACGGTAAATTGATCTTGCCAGTTGACTCAAAAGAAGCTAATGCATTTGCTGACTACACTGAAGTGAAAGACACTGAAGGTGAAGCAGTAGACCCAGGTTTCCTTGGTTTGGATATCGGTCCTAAATCAATTGCTGAATTCGATAAAGCCTTGACTGGTGCGAAAACAGTTGTATGGAATGGTCCTATGGGTGTATTTGAAAACCCTGACTTCCAAGCTGGTACAATCGGTGTGATGGACGCTATCGTGAAACAACCAGGCGTTAAATCAATCATCGGTGGTGGTGACTCAGCTGCCGCAGCAATCAACCTTGGACGTGCAGATAAATTCTCATGGATCTCTACTGGTGGTGGTGCTTCTATGGAACTTCTTGAAGGTAAAGAACTTCCAGGATTGGCTGCACTTACTGATAAATAAGTCTATTAGAATGATAGGAGTTGGGAAACCAACTCTTTTTTGTGTCATCTCATTGAGTGTTTGATAGAGGCTAAAACTATTATTGGAAAGTAAGTTTCACTCTAAAAATTGGCGATTATTAGTTTGAACTTTGCAGTAATATACTGTATAAGTAGCCAAAAGCTTCATAATCATGTTAAAATAGTAAAATGGGATTGAAATTTGAACCGAAAAAATTTAAATTTGGTATGCGTACACTTAAGACGGGGATTGCTGTCTTTCTAGTTTTAGGTCTTTTTTCTGCTTTAGGCTGGGAAGGGCTTCAGATTGGTTGTTTGACAGCAGTCTTTAGTCTTCGAGAAAACTTTGACAGAAGTATTCAGTTTGGTAAATCACGTATTTTTGCGAATACGGTTGGAGGGCTTTTGTCGCTATTATTTTACTTTGTGAATATGTGGTTTAATCATTCAGTTTGGGTGACCTTGCTATTGGTTCCAATTTTGACAATGCTGACGATTGTCATTAATGTGTCTTTTAATAATGCATCTGGTGTTATTGGAGGGGTGGCTGCACTTCTGATTATTACTTTGTCTATTCCACCTGATAATACCTTTACTTATGTTATTGCACGAGTCTTTGAAACTTTCTGTGGAGTCTTTATAGCAATCCTTGTTAATTATGATTATGGTTGGTTACTTAAACACTTAAAATAAGAATGATAGGGTTCTATTGAACTCTATTTTTTATGTTTTTTTGATAAAATCCTTAAATTAGAGCGAATACACAATATAATGTTCGGGAATTGCTCGTTGTGTAAGAAAAAGTAACATAAACTGTTGACATGTAGAAATATTCAGAATATAATTGTTAGGAAAGGAGGATGATCATGGCAAGAGAGAAAGAATTAAGACGTTCTCTAGCTGTTTTTCCGATTGGAACAGTTATGAAATTGACGGATTTAACTGCTCGTCAAATTCGTTACTATGAAGATCAAGGTTTAATTCAACCTGAACGTACAGCTGGAAATCGTCGGATGTACTCATTAAATGATATGGATCGTTTATTGGAAATCAAAGATTTTTTGGATGATGGTTACAATATTGCAGCGATTAAGCATGAGTACGAAGAGCGTGAAGTTCGTGCCCAACAAAAACAAGCGGCTTTAACAGATGCGGACGTTCGACGTATCTTGCATGATGAACTCCTTCAGCAAGGCCGTTTTACGACCCCGTCACAACAATTTGGTAACTTGCGTATCTAATTACGCTTTGAACTTTTATTTTTGGTTTTTATAAAGGAGACCCCTATTATGGCAATCACAGCAGCTGATATTCGTCGCGAAGTCAAAGAGAAGAATGTTACTTTCTTGCGTTTAATGTTCTCTGATATTCTTGGTGTTATGAAGAACGTTGAAATTCCTGCGACAGATGAACAGTTGGATAAGGTACTTTCAAATAAAGCTATGTTTGATGGTTCATCAATCGAGGGATTTGTTCGTATCAACGAATCTGATATGTATCTTTACCCAGATCTTGATACGTGGACAGTTTTCCCTTGGGGGGATGAAAATGGTGCAGTAGCTGGTCTTATTTGTGATATCTATACCTCTGCAGGTGAACCATTTGCTGGTGACCCTCGTGGTAACTTGAAAAAGGCTTTGCGTCATATGGAAGAAGTTGGTTATAAATCATTTAACCTTGGACCAGAACCAGAATTCTTCCTTTTCAAATTAGATGAACAAGGTAATCCTACACTTGAAGTTAACGATAAAGGTGGTTATTTTGACCTTGCGCCAACTGACCTTGCAGATAACACACGTCGTGAAATCGTTAATGTGTTGACAGAAATGGGATTCGATGTTGAAGCATCTCACCACGAAGTGGCTGTTGGTCAACATGAAATCGACTTCAAGTATACAGATGTTTTGAAGGCTTGTGATAATATCCAAATTTTCAAATTGGTTGTTAAGACAATCGCTCGTAAACATGGTCTTTATGCGACATTTATGGCGAAACCTAAATATGGTATTGCTGGTAGCGGTATGCACTGTAACATGTCTCTCTTCACTGAAGAAGGAAATGCATTCTTTGATCCAGAGGATCCACGTGGTATGCAATTGTCTCAAGATGCTTACTACTTCCTTGGTGGTTTGATGAAACATGCATACAACTATACTGCAATTATTAACCCAACAGTTAACTCTTACAAACGTTTGGTTCCTGGATACGAAGCTCCTGTATATATTGCATGGGCAGGTAGCAACCGTTCACCATTGATCCGCGTTCCTGCGTCTCGTGGTATGGGTACACGTTTGGAATTACGTTCAGTAGACCCAATGGCAAACCCATACTTGGCACTTGCAGTTCTTTTGGAAGCTGGTCTTGATGGTATTATTAACAAGATTGATGCTCCAGATCCAGTTGAAACAAACATCTACTCAATGTCTCCTGAAGAACGTAAAGAGGCTGGTATTATTGATTTGCCATCAACACTTCGTAACGCTCTTAAAGCATTGGAAACAGATGAAGTGGTTCGTCAAGCTTTGGGTAATCATATCTATACAAACTTCCTTGATGCGAAACGTATGGAATGGGCAAGTTATGCTACCTTTGTTTCACAATGGGAAATTGATAACTACTTGGACATTTATTAAGAAATTAAATTTGAAGATCAGGTTATGCCTGGTTTTCTTTTTATTCTAAATTCATTAAGTTCTTGGACAAATTACGTAGTTTTAACTGAGCTGTTTTCTTTTGTCATATTTCTTTATTCCCCCTTAATCGCATTAAAATATGAGAGTGTTAAACTAATTTTATATTAATCTTATTCAGGGGGAAATATGAAAACTACAAAGAAAGCTGCTTTGGCAGTAGCCTCAAGTGCATTATTGCTCGGTCTTACAGTCGCACAAACAGTTAATGCTGATACTTATACAGTTCAAAATGGAGATTCATTCTTCGGGATTGCTAGTCAGTATGGGGTAGATCCTTATCAATTGGCAGCTGAAAATGGCATGACTATTTGGTCAACAATTGTTCCTGGTGGAAGCTTGGAAGTTTCAGGTGCTACGACAGCAGTTGAGGAAACAACAGAAGCTTCTTCTTCAGAGGTAGCAGCTACTGATTCAGATGCTACTTGGAATCGTTATCCAGTTGGGCAATGTACATGGGGTGTTAAGGAAGTCGCTCCATGGGCAAGTAACTGGTGGGGTAATGGTGGCGATTGGGCAGGAAGCGCTGCTAGCCAAGGTTATGCTGTAGGTTCAACACCTGTGACAGGATCAATTGTATGTTGGACTGATGGTGGTTATGGTCACGTTGGTTATGTAACAGAAGTTGGTCAAGATGGTCAAATTCAAATCTTGGAGTCAAACTATAACAACCAGCAACAAATCAATAACTATCGTGGTTGGTTTGACCCACAAAACTCAACTACACCAGGTTCAGTATCTTACATTTATCCAGGTGCATAAAATGAAAAAAGCGTTATAAGCGCTTTTTTTACTTGCTGGAAGGGTTGTGCTCCAGACTGTATTTAAACTAAAAAATGGTAGCCATCCAGCCACCATTTTTTTATTTATCAGGTGTGAGAATCATTGGAATAATGATTGGTTCACGTTCTGTTTTTTCATACAAGAATGGGCGTAAAGCATTGACGATAGCTCCATTAACAGATTGGATGCTAGCATCCTTATTCTTAAGAGCGATACGAATAGCATTGAATAGAATGCGTTGGCTTTCGCGGATAAGATCGCCAGATTCACGCATATAGATGAAGCCACGACTGAGGATGTCTGGACCGGCTAGAATCATCTTAGACTTGAAGTCGACAGTTGCTACGGCAAGTACGACACCATCTTCAGAAAGATCACGACGGTCACGAAGAACGGCAGCTCCGATATCCCCAATACCATTACCATCAACATAGATATCTTGAGCATTGAAGTGACCTGCACGACGCGCAGAGTCTTTTGTTAGGGCTAAGACATCGCCATTTTCCATAATGAAGATATTATCTTTTGGAACACCACAATCAACAGCAAGACCTGCATGGACCTTCTGCATGCGGTATTCACCGTGAACAGGCATGAAGAATTTTGGTTTGATCAAACGAAGCATGAGTTTTTGCTCTTGTTGACCACCGTGTCCAGAGGTATGGATATTGTTGATTTTACCGTGGATAACATCGACACCAGCTTCTTGAATAGTATTAATCAAGCGGTTAACGCTGGTTGTGTTTCCTGGGATAGGGCTAGATGAGAAGATAACAGTGTCACCAGGTTGCAGTGTCACTTGGCGGTGCATCCCGTTAGCGATACGTGCAAGGGCTGCCATAGGCTCTCCTTGAGAACCGGTACACATGATAAGAATCTCACTGGCATGGTAGTTTTTCATCTCACTAGGGTCAATGATAGTTCCTTTTGGAACTTTGATGTAGCCTAGTTCAACCCCATTGACAATGGCTTTTTCCATAGAACGTCCGAAGACAACAATCTTACGGCCAGTTTTTACAGCGGCTTCGGCAGCTTGTTGCAGACGGAAAATGTTTGAGGCAAATGAGGCGAAGATAATACGTCCGTGGATGCCTTCAATAATTTTCATGATGGATTGACCAACGACCTTCTCGGAATTTGTGAAAGTTGGTACTTCAGCATTGGTTGAGTCTGAGAGGAGGCAAAGAACGCCTTCTTCACCAAGTGCAGCCATACGGTGAAGGTCTGCTGGCTCACCTACTGGGGTGAAGTCAAACTTAAAGTCACCGGTACACACAATTTTACCTTGAGGTGTATGGATGACAATACCGAGAGGTTCTGGAATTGAGTGAGTAGTGCGGAAGAAGGTCACGCTCATATTTTTGAAAGTAAGCTCTGTATTAGCATTAATTTCATAGAGTTGTGCGTCACGAAGTAGTCCGTGTTCTTCCAATTTTCCTTTGATAAGAGCAAGAGCAAGTGGCCCTGCATAAATTGGGATATTTGCCTGTTTAAGAAGGAAGGGGATCCCACCAATGTGGTCTTCGTGACCGTGGGTAATGACAAGTGCCTTTACACGATCAACATTTTCAACGATGTAAGAATAGTCCGGGATAACATAATCGATTCCGAGAAGATCATCCTCGGGGAATTTAATACCCGCATCGACGATGATAATCTCATCTTGGTATTCAATACCATAGGTATTTTTACCGATTTCCCCCAAACCACCAATCGCATAAACCCCAACTTCTTCAGGTTTTAGATTGATTTTTGATGCCATGGTCTTAGAACTCCGTTACTTCAAAAACGCCTGTTTCTTTTTCGTATTCAAGGGCTTTTTCTGAGAGGAGCTCGATGAATTCGATGTTATAGGCAGTGTTTTTTTCGATGATTTTACGAGCTTGGATACGTCCCTCAAGTTCAGTTTCTGCATCGATATCTAGGTAGAGTGATTTTGTCTGTTCACGGCGTGGATTACGCTCTTTAGTTTCTTGGTAAAAGACTTTATAAATCATGGTTTTCCTTTCTTTCCAAAAGGCTCTGCCATTCTATAAAAAAACCGGTCAAGTTAATCTTTCTATGATTTACTTGACGTTATGATATTCACTTTATGAGTAATAGCTAGTAGCCTTGATTCGTTTAACAATTACTATTATTGTACCATAAGATAAGGGCTAGATAAAGAAAATGGCGGAAAAAGTTGGAAAATGTTCGTTTCTGGGAAACAGTGACTTGTGTTATAATAGAAAAGCATAAAAGGAAACAAGGAAAAAAGATGAAAATATTAGCATTTGATACTTCTAGCACAGCTTTATCAGTAGCCTTGTTAGAAGATGAGAAACTAGTGGCAGAGTCAACTGTCACAGTAAAAAAGAACCACAGTATTAGTCTAATGCCCACCATTGATTTTTTAGTTGCTCAGGCAGGCTGGCAACCGTCTGATTTAGAACGTATTGTGGTTGCACAGGGTCCTGGATCCTACACAGGGCTTCGTGTGGCTGTCGCAACAGCTAAGACTTTAGCCTATGCCCTCGACATTGATTTGGTGGGAGTTTCAAGTCTACAGGCACTGACAGACCTTACAGTTGACGGTGTTGTGATTCCTATCATGGATGCCCGTCGTAATAATGTTTACGTTGGTTTTTATGAAAATGGTCAGGCCCTCGTCCCAGATTGCCATGCATCTTTTGTAGATGTTCTGGAGCAAGCTAAAACTTTTGAAAAGGTGACATTTGTCGGTGAAGTGGCTAATTTTGTGGATCAGATTAAAGAAAGCCTTCCAGAAGCAACTATCTTGTCAAGTCTTCCGTCAGCCCAGTTAATTGGTCGTTTAGGCTTGTCCTTGCCTTCTGTTGATGTGGATGCTTTTGTTCCACATTACTTGAAGCGGGTTGAGGCGGAAGAGAATTGGCTTAAGACGCATGAGGAGACTAACCGTGACAACTACATCAAGCGCGTCTAGATTGAGTAGCCAAGAGCAAGCTCAACTGATTTATCGGATTTTGTCGGATGTTTATGACAAATCTCCGTGGACGATAGAACAAGTGGTAGCAGACTTGGCTTTGGATACTACGGAGTATTTCTATGTTTATGATCAGGAAGAAGTTGTTGGTTTTTTAGCCCTTCAAAATTTAGTGGGTGAGCTTGAGGTGACCAATATCGCCATTTTAAAAGCTTACCAGGGGCGTGGTTATGCTAGTCAGCTGATGAAGCATTTGGAAGAGCGTAGTGAACCTATATTCCTAGAAGTGAGGGCTTCAAATCAAGTCGCTCAGGCACTTTATAGAAAATTTGGTTTTGAAAGTCTAGGAATTCGGAAAAATTATTATCATGAGCCTCAAGAAGATGCAGTTATCATGAGGCGAGAGGAAGTCTAATGGCAGATAGATATATTTTGGCAGTGGAGAGCTCGTGTGATGAGACTTCAGTTGCCGTTTTGAAAAATGAGAAAGAACTTTTAAGTAATATTATTGCCAGTCAGGTGGAAAGCCATAAACGTTTTGGTGGTGTTGTTCCTGAGGTGGCTAGTCGTCACCATGTGGAAGTGGTGACTCTTTGCATTAAAGATGCCCTTTCTGAGGCGGGAATTACTGCTGAACAACTAGATGCTGTAGCAGTAACCTATGGTCCTGGTTTGGTCGGGGCGCTCTTGGTCGGGATGGCAGCGGCTAAGGCCTTCGCTTGGGCACATGGGTTGCCTTTGATTCCAGTTAACCATATGGCTGGGCATCTTATGGCAGCGCGTGAGGTTCAAGAATTGGAATATCCCCTCTTAGCACTTTTGGTGTCTGGGGGACACACAGAGTTGGTTTATGTGTCAGAACCGGGGAATTACAAGATTGTTGGTGAGACACGTGATGATGCAGTTGGTGAGGCCTATGACAAGGTCGGGCGTGTGATGGGGTTGACCTACCCAGCCGGGCGTGAAATTGATGAATTGGCTCATAAAGGGAAAGATGTTTATGATTTTCCACGCGCTATGATTAAGGAAGACCACTTGGAGTTTTCATTTTCAGGCTTGAAGTCAGCCTTCATTAATTTGCACCATAATGCAGAGCAAAAGGGTGACGTCCTAATTAAAGAAGACCTTTGTGCTTCTTTCCAAGCTGCTGTGTTGGATATTCTCCTAGCCAAGACTAAGAAAGCCTTGGAGCGTTACCCTGTCAAAACACTTGTTGTTGCGGGTGGTGTGGCAGCTAATCAAGGCTTACGTGAACGTTTGGCTGAAGAAATCACAGATGTAGATGTAGTTATTCCGCCTTTACGTCTCTGTGGTGACAATGCTGGTATGATTGCTCTAGCAGCAGCTATTGAATGTGATCAAAAACATTTTGCTGAGTTGGACTTGAATGCAAAACCAAGTCTAGCCTTTGCAGGATTTGAAGAATAAGAAGAACCTCTTACTAGTCTGGTAAGAGGTTCCTTTAGAAAGGAATTGAGTGTGTCTGACTTTCGTTTAGGTGTAAAAGCCGCGGTACCGACAGCTTTAGGCTATGTAGCTATTGGTCTAGCCTTTGGTGTTGTAGCAGCCGCTTCGGGTCTATCAGCCCTTGAGGTTGGCCTCATGTGTGCCTTGGTCTATGGTGGCTCGGCCCAGTTTGCCATGTGTGCCTTAGTAGTTGCAGGAGCTGGCCTAGGTGAGTTAACCTTGACTGTTTTCTTGGTTAATTTGCGTAACATGTTGATGAGTTTACATGCAACGACGATTTTTACAAAAACAAGCCTCTGGAATCAGCTGGGAATTGGTAGTCTGATCACGGATGAAAGTTATGGTGTTTTATTGGGAGAATATGTGCATCATAAAGATATTCCTGCTAACTGGATGCATGGTAACAATATTTTCAGCTATCTGGTTTGGATTGTATCATCAGTTATTGGTTGTTTGATTGGTTCCATGATTCCTAATCCTGAGCTTTTTGGTTTGGATTTTGCTTTGATTGCCATGTTTATTGGTTTGTTAAGTAGTCAGATTGATGTCTTGTTAGGGGAAGGAGTGCGTAAGCTACTCTTGATTTTACTATCTATTGCTGTGGCTTATCTGAGCTTTAGTGTCATCTTGTCGGAATCTTTGGCTGTTTTAGTGGCTACTTTGGTTGGATGTAGTGTGGGGGTGATGTGTGATGGCCGTCAATGAATTTATTCTCATTGCTATTCTACTTGGGTTTGTGGTTAGCTGGGTTCCTCGTGTGCTTCCCTTTGTTTTAGTGAAATACAAGGGGCTACCAGATATCGTTGTTCGATTTTTGCACTACTTACCAGTTTCTATCCTCTTTGCCTTGATTCTCTCTAGTCTCACGGCTGAGAAGATTGGTCACTTGCCACAGTTTAAGTGGATGGAAATCCTGGCTACTGTGCCAACGGTAATTGTAGCCTTTAAGAGCAAAAATCTGCTCTATGCAGTAATCGTCGGTATAATATCTATGGCCCTGATTCGTTTCGTATTTTAGCAAATGAAAAGACTTGGAGTTGCTCTTAGTGAGTCGCTTTCCAAGTCTTTTTTAGTTATTGTTAAAAAAATCAGCAATATCGTCTTCACTGAGCCCAATCATTGGATCTATAGTTGCCCAATTTTCTTCAGTTAAACGATAGTTTTCTTCTGTTTGCACAGGTTTGTTAACAGACTTATCCACAGGTTGTGAATAAGTGTTAACAAGATCTGGGGATGGATTGATATTTTCCGAAAAGTCTTTGTTTTCAAGGGTTTCTGAGGGGTGGTTGTTTTTCGTTTTTGTTTGATTGGAGGCGTCTGTTGCCTCGTTTTTAACAATCTTTTCGACAGACTTATCAACAGCTTGTGTATAAGTTTGTTCAAAACGTTGGATGAGATAAGTATTTCGTTTAGTCCCCTCGTTGTGAACAGCATAATCGAAAGCTGTGATTTCCCCTAACATGACTAGCTTACTCTTGGCGCGTGTGATAGCGGTGTAGATGAGGTTACGTTGTAGCATACGTCCACTTTGTCGTGTGATGGGAAGGATAACGACTGGGAACTCACTCCCTTGGGATTTGTGGATTGACATGGCATAGGCCAGAGTAATCTTATTCCATTCGTTACGAGGATAGATAACCTCATTGCCATCAAAGGACATGTAAATTTCGTCCTGCTTGCTTTCAGTATATTTACCAGGGATGAGATCAGTAATGATGCCGATGTCGCCATTGAAGACATTGAGTTCAGTATCGTTGACCAGATGGAGAATCTTGTCGTTCTTACGGAAGAAAATGTCATTAAAGGCAAATTGATTGGCCTTTTCTTGAGGATTAAGTAGGTCCTGCATAATAGTATTGAGATTGTTAATACCAGCCTGTCCTCGATACATGGGAGCTAGAATCTGCACATCCTGAGCAGCAATCCCGCTCTTTATAGCGGCAGAGACAATTTTAGGGACCATCTGTGGAATATGGTTGGCATTGGCCTCAAAGTAAGAGCGGTCAGCCTTTTTCTCTGTGAAATCAGCGGGTAGTTGGCCTTGACGCATCTGACTAGCTAGGGTAACGATGGTGGAGTCCTCGGATTGTCTGAAAATTTTGGTCAGAGAAACCTTAGGCAAGTTATCAATCTGCAAAAGGTCAGCCAAGACCTGGCCAGGGCCTACGGAAGGCAGTTGGTCTTGGTCACCCACAATGACGACTTGGGTTGAATCAGAGATACTTTCAAAGAGTTGATTGGCCAACCAAGTATCAACCATAGAAAACTCATCGATGATAATCAAGTCGCAATCGAGATAGTCCTCTAAGGTCTTGAAATCGTCCTCGCTATTGAGTCCCAAATGTCTATGGATAGTGGCACTAGGGAGTTGGGTGAGTTCGTTCATTCGACGAGCAGCCCGTCCTGTTGGTGCCGCTAAAATAATAGGCAAATCAGACTTTTTGAGATCTAGACCATGAAGGTCGGCATAAGTTTTAATGATTCCGTTAATAACGGTGGTTTTACCTGTCCCGGGACCACCTGTCAGGATGAAGACCTTGCTTTGTAGGGCTTTGATAATGGCATCTTTTTGAACCTTATCATAAGTAATACCAAGTTCCTCTTCCACCTCTTCAAGACTTGCTTGGATTTTGTCCTCTGCACTGATGTCAGGTTGGTCTTTCATGATACGAGTTAGGTGGGTATAGATGCCCTGTTCCGCAAAATATAGGGTATTATCAAAGATTTTAGTCTCTACATTTTGCACTTTATCCTCTTGGATGAGATTGGTTAATTCCTTAGCGACCAAGGCAGGGTCCAGTTCAATCTGACGAGCACTTTCCAAAAGGATGATAGTTCGTTCAAGCAAGGCTTTGGCTTCGATATAGGTGTCGCCTTCTTCCATGCTAGCTTCTAGCAGACAATGAATCAAGGCAGCTCGTAAACGTTCAGGAGCATCACTAGCAATTCCTAAGCGTTCGGCTAGTTGGTCAGCTATTTTAAATCCGATTCCTTGAACTTCCTCTACCAAGAGATAAGGGTGTTCCTCGATAAGGTTGAGCGATTCTTCCTTATATTGATTGAAAATTTGTGAGGCAGCTTTTGGTGTGAGTCCATAGCTGGAAAGTTTGGACAAGATTTGCTCGGTTCCATAGTTGATTTTTAACTTTGCAACGAAGGCTTCTCGGTTTACCTTTGAAAGGTTAGGAATCTGTTCTAACTTGCTAGGATCCTCGAGAATCTTGTCAATTGGGTCTTCGCCATAGATCTCGACAATACGCTCAGCTGTTTTCTTACCAATCCCCTTAAAATTGTCGCTAGCGAAATACTTGATAAGACCGCTGGCAGAAGGTTTTGACCGTTCGTAGCGTGTCATTTGGAGTTGTTCACCATATTTGGGATGATTGGTTAGCTGACCCCAGAAGGTATAATCTTCACCTTCCATGACATCTCCCATGGTTCCTGTGACAATGATTTCATAGTCCTCAAAATCACTGTCTGTTTCGTCAATTTCTAAGAGTAGGATACGAAAAAAATTACTAGCGTTTTCAAAAATGACGCGTTCGATAGTTCCTGAAAAATAAAATTCTTGCATGTGTTTTTCCTAGATACATAATAAGGCTGGGTTTCCCCAACCTTATCTTATTCAGTATTTTTAGTTGTCCTCAACGGTACCAATTTTATTAAGTGGCCAGAAGCGGAATTTGACCTCTCCTACAAGAGCACTCTTGTCAAAGAAACCAACTGCTCGACTATCTTTGGAAACAATACGGTTGTCTCCAAGTAGGAAATATTTGCCTTCAGGAACAGTGACAGAGAAGGTCGTGTTACCATCAGCATTGGTTGTAAAGGCCTTGGCATCCTTAGCTAGTTGTTGGAAGTAGCCACTCTTGCTCTTGTCATCGTTGTAAGCATATTCTTTTTGTAGCTTATCCTTGGCAAAGGCAGCTTGGAATTCTTTGAGGTATTCTTCCTTGACTTCTTTACCATTGACAGTAAGTTTATCATTTTGATAGGTAATGGTATCACCTGGCATACCGATGATACGTTTGACGATTTGTTTCGTCTTACCGTCTTCGACTTCCTTGGCAACGACAATATCGAAGCGTTCAATGGATGTGTGTTTCAAAACGATAACACGTTGATTATTGGCTAGAGTAGGATCCATTGAGTGGCCGTCAACCTGGACAGGGAGCCAAAGGAAGAGGCGAGTCAAAAGGAAAAATGTGATAAAGAGGATAAAGAGTCCCCATTCACGAAGTAAAATGAGGAAGTATTGGGTCCATTTGTTTTTCATAGTTAAGGCCTTTCAGGGTTATTTTAAGCGTTGGTAGGCTTTTTTGGTATTGGCGAAATGATATTTAGCAGTAGCTTGGAGAGCCTGATCTCCGTAGGCTTGAAGAAGCTTAGCTGCGACCTGGTCAGATTTAGCGCCAGCACCTGAAGGAAGGGTGTAGCCAACCTCTTGGCTGAGTTTGTCCAGATTTTCCAGGAAGAGATTGCGAGCGATGATAGAGCTCACCGCAACAGCTAAGTATTTCCCCTCAGCCTTTTCTTCTAAAGTGATAGGAAAGTCAAAGCGATTGCGTTCATTCTTGAGGTATTTCTGATAATTTTTCTCACTGGTGAAGGCATCAATGACAATCTTATCTGGTTTAGCACCTGATTGTAACAATAGAAAGATAGCCTGATTGTGGAGAGCTACTTTAACGGACACAGCATTATGACTCTTACCGTCTCCAACCACTTCATTGTACTTTCTAGGCGAAAGAAGGAGTGCCTTGTGAGGAATTTTCTCCTCCAATATAGGTGCAATCTGACGAATCTTGATATCATTAAGATTTTTAGAATCATCGACCCCAAGAGATTTCAAAAAGGCATGGTCAGCCGGGGTAACTAGACTAGCTACAACAGCTAGACCACCAAAATAGGAGCCATTTCCGACTTCATCTGATCCAATTAGGGCTAGGTTTTGCCCATCAGGTGAATGCTTAGGTTCAGCTTGGTATCCAAAACGGCTAGCCAAGACTTCTGGCTTAGCTCCTTGGAAAGTTACCTTTCCTGAAGTATAGGCGATGACACTTATTCCATCGACCTTGGCTGAAAAACTTGCATAAGGATTTTTAGTCGCAGTCGCATAGTTTGCCAGGTCCTTTTGGAGTGTCGAAATCTGCTCTGCTGTCATTTTTAATACGATTGTGCCCATGAAATCTATTTTAGCACAAAAAAGGAGAATTGGTAGATATTTTACAGACTCGAAATCCCTGAAAATTATTTTTCTAGAGAAGTGCAAAGTCTAAAATTTACGAAAGTTAAAATTTAGGATATAATGATTAGAAAGAGAATGCCTAACCATGCTCTTTTTTCCACAATTAGAGAAAATGGGTTGGCATTTAAGTATCGAACACGCCTCAGAGTAAGTGTCTGAATCTTGCTAACAAATGGCGATATAAAAGCAATAAAATAAGGAGAAGCTGCGGTGGCGAATCCGCGACCACCATTGATTGGCAGCTAACAAGCAAATGGCAAATAAGAACCGTTACAAATTTCATTTTGGAGAGAAGAACCTCACGCTAACAACTGATAAGGACAACCTTTTCATGGAAGAGGTGGAGCGTGTTGCCCATGAGAAATATAAAATTATCAAAGAGCAGATGAAAAATGCTGACAATGAAACAATCGCTATCCTAATGGCTATCAATTCTTTGTCGACTCAGTTGGAACGCGAAATTCAAGTTGAAGATATGGAAAAAGAGTTGGAAACGTTGAGAGCTAAGCAACTTGAACAGCTCAAGGTTAAGGCGACAGCTACAAATGACGATGAGGATGACGCATGATTGGACTCCTTGTCTTAGCCATTATGGCTTGGAATTTCTACATTGGCTACCGTCGAGGCCTCTTTATGCAAGCTTATTACGTGGTTTCAGTCATTATCGCCATGTGTGTGGCGGCCTATTTCTACCGGTCGCTAGGAGAGGCTATCAATCTTTGGGTACCTTATACCAATCCAACCAAGGATGCTAGTATAGCTTTCTTTAAAGATCAGAACATCTTTTCACTTGACCGTGTCTATTATGCGGGTGTTGCTTATTTTGCTATCTACTGTATAGCCTATTATGGCTTACGCTTTCTTGGTATTTTCTTCCACTTTGTGAGAATTGAGCGACTTGATCAAAGACGTTACCAAGTGGTAGGCGGCGTCTTGGCCACCTTAGTGAGTCTTGTGCCTTTGACTATGTTGGGGAATATTCTTGCGACTGTTCCTATGAACAACATTCAAACGCTTTTGTCATCGAGCTGGGTTTTACGTATCTTGATTAATGGTTATTTTCCAGTTAGTCAGATTATCCAGCATTTGTGGACAAGTGTGATATAGAAAATAGAAGTCTTCCTTGATTAAGGGAGACTTTTTTGTTCTTTGTTTTGGTAGGATATGAAAAAGACCGGACACAAGGTCTCAGTCTTTCTTAACTATTTTTACCCTAAGGTTGCAATGGTACATCCGGAACCACCGGCACTTTGTGGGGCATATTCAAAACTTTTAACATGGCGATGACGGCGGAGATATTTGGTAACAGCATCACGGATGACACCTGTACCAATACCGTGGATGATGTCCACCTGACTCATGTTATTAAGTAGGGCTTGGTCAATAAAGGCATCAAGCTCTTGCATGGCTTCTTCGTAACGTTTCCCACGAAGGTCTAGACGGGCACGAGGACCGCCAGATGACTTTTTGGCTTTTTTAACCACGTTAATCTGTTTCTTCTTAGGTTGTTGGGCTTCCGCTTGGGCACGAACAAGAGTGAATTCATCCGCCTTGAGTGTCATCTTGATGAGACCTACCTGGGCTTCCCAGTTACCATTTTTGGCTTGACTGGTAAGGGTACCACGTTGACCATAGGCGGTAACGATGATATCATCTCCGACACGAGGGGCACGCGCAGCCTTTTCTTTCTTGGCCTTACGAAGGACCTTATTCTTAGAGAGGTCCACTTGAGGGGCAAGTTTCTTGAGTTTTCCTTTGGCGTCGATAACTTCATGAGGTTTGAGTTGACTCTTATCGTGGAGATTTTTGAGAATACTATCGCTCTCAGCCAAAGCTGTATCCACCATCTCTTGAATTTCTTTCTGAGCCTTTTCGAGTTCCTTGTCGTACTCATGGGAGAATTCATTATAGAGTTTCTTGACCGCACGGTTGAATTTAAGGTTTTCTTGCTCAACGTCCTTGATGTGCTCCAGACGTTTTTGTGTTTCCACAGTTTGGGCTTCAAGTTGCTCGATGATACGGTTGACATCACTATCAGTATCTGTGAGGTTTTCTGCTTCTTTGACAATAATCTCATTCAAACCGAGGCGGCGAGCAATCTCAAAGGCGTTAGAGCGACCAGGAACTCCCTGCATAAAACGATAGGTAGGGCTTAAAGTCGCTGTGTCAAACTCCATGCTGGCATTTTCCACATGTTGCGTCTCAATCCCATAGGCCTTAAGCTCAGGATAGTGAGTAGTAGCCATGGTCTTAATCTGACTCAAACGGAGGTGCTCTAGGATTGCCATGGCTAGACTAGCCCCTTCCTGAGGGTCAGTACCAGCCCCGAGCTCATCGACCAAGACAAGACTGTTGCTATCGGCAGCGTCCAGAATCTCAACAATATGTGTCATGTGACTAGAGAATGTTGACAAACTCTGTTCAATAGACTGTTCATCCCCGATGTCCGCAAAAATCTCTTGGAAAATGGCTACACGACTGCCCTTATCAGCCAAAATTGGAAGACCAGATTGAGCCATTAGTTGTGCTAATCCTAGAGTTTTAAGCATGACCGTTTTACCACCGGTATTGGGACCGGTGATGACAATGGCTGTGAGGTCCTCATCAAAGCGTAAATCGTTGGCTACTGGGTTGACCAAGAGAGGGTGACGAACGTTAAGCAGTTGGAGTGTTTGGTTGTCACTAATCTTTGGAATAACCGCCTTCTTATCTTGGAGATAGAGGTATTTTCCTCGAATGAAGTCCATGTGGCCCAAAATCCAAGCGTTGTTGGCGATAGCAGCAGCTTGAGGACGGAGTTGATCAGATAGTTCATGCAGGATACGGGCCATCTCATGGCGTTCGTCTGCACGTAATTGTGTAATTTCTTCGTTAAGCTGTATAACGGCGCGTGGCTCGATATACACTGTGTTTCCAGAGCTTGAGATGTCATGCACAACCCCAGCAATACGGTTACGGTAGGTATTTTTGACAGGCAGCACTGAACGACCATTACGACTAGCAATCAAACTCTCAGCCAACATGTGGCCAGATTTCTTGAGAATGTCTTGCAAGGTCTGGCGAATGGCATCATCGCAAGATTTGAGTTGACGACGGATATTTTGTAACTCAGGGCTAGCAAAATGCTCAATGAAACCACCATCATTGATACTTTGAAGGCTACCTTGTAGACTTGGGAAGGCTTCAATCTTTTCGAAAAGACGTTTGAGAGCGACGAGCTCAACATTTTCAAGGTCAGCGTAGAAGCGACCAAGGTCAGCTGAAGCTTGCAGCACCTTCTTGATGGCAATGAGTTCCTGGATGTTGAGGTCAGCATCCAGTTCCAAGCGACGCAAGGGCTCAGAAATATCTCGCAAGCTACCAATGGCAAAGCTATGGTGCTCTACGAAAATCTCTGCCATTTCTTGAATTTCTGTAAATTGATTTTGAATTCTTTCTGGATTGGTCATAGGCACCAAGTCACGTAACTCCGCCTGAGCCTGTTCAGTCTGCAGGTATTCTGTGAACTGGTCCTTGACCTTGTTAAATTCTAATTGGTCTAAAATCTTTGTGTTCATAGCTTCTATTATAGCACATTTGCCTATGGGGCGTGGAGGTGGGAAATGCCTGAGGTCGTTTTATGGGCGGACTTTTGTCATCAGATGTTGACTAGCTATTTTTACAAAAGAGTCTCCCTAAAATAAGAGATTTTCAATTAAAACCAATGCTCTCATCTATGCTATAATAAACCTATGACTAATCAGAAAAAATTACTCCTAATTGACGGTTCATCCGTTGCCTTTCGTGCTTTTTTCGCACTTTATAATCAAATTGACCGTTTTCGTAACAATAATGGCCTTCATACCAACGCCATTTATGGCTTCCACCTCATGTTGGACAACCTGCTTGAGCGTATCCAACCGACTCATATCTTGGTAGCCTTTGATGCTGGTAAAACAACTTTCCGTACAGAGATGTTTGCGGACTATAAGGCTGGTCGTGCCAAGACTCCAGAGGAATTCCGTGAGCAGTTCCCTTATATCCGTGAGATGTTGGCTGCACGTGGTATCGCCTATTATGACTTGGCTCAGTACGAGGCAGACGACATTATCGGTACCTTGGCTAAGATGGCTGAAAATACCAGTGAGGACTATCAAATTACTGTTGTCTCTGGGGATAAAGACTTGATTCAGCTGACTGACGAAAACACAGTCGTTGAGATTTCGAAGAAAGGTGTGGCTGAGTTTGAGGCCTTCACACCTGACTACCTCATGGAGAAAATGGGGATTACCCCAGCGCAATTCATCGACCTCAAGGCCCTCATGGGTGATAAGTCCGATAATATTCCAGGGGTTACTAAGATTGGTGAAAAGACTGGTCTTAAGCTCCTCTTGGAACACGGTTCCCTTGAAGGTATCTATGAGCATATTGATGAGATGAAGAAGTCCAAGATGAAGGAAAATCTCATCAATGATAAGGAGCAAGCCTTCCTTTCTAAAACTCTGGCGACCATTGATACCCAGTCTCCTATTGAAATTGGCTTAGATGATACGGCCTTTACGGGACCTGACCTTGAAAAATTGGCAGCCTTTTATGACGAGATGGGCTTTGTTCAGTTTAAAAATGCCCTAGGTGGAGAGGCTATGCCACAAGATTTTGATGTGGCCTATGCAGAGCCTAGTCAAGTGACAGAAGCTCACTTTAGCTCTGATGACTTCTTCTATTTTGAAATCCTCGGTGACAATTATCACACAGAACCTATCATCGGTTTTGCTTGGGGGAATGACAAGCAGATTTATGCGTCTACAGATACTGACCTACTCAAATCAGAGGCATTCCAGGCAGCTCTTTCAAAAGCTGTTAATATCTACGATTTCAAGCGTAGTAAGGTCCTTTTGAGCCATTTAGGGATTGACTTGCCGACGGCTAATTTTGATGCACGTCTGGCCAAGTATCTGCTCTCAACCGTTGAAGACAATGAATTGTCAACCATTGCCCGTCTCTATACGGACCTACCGTTGGAAACAGATGAAGTGGTCTATGGCAAGGGAGCTAAGCGTGCGGTTCCTGAAAAAGAGGTCTTACTTAGCCACCTGGCTAAAAAAGTCAAGGTCCTTCAGGTCGCTAAACAGGTCATGCTAGAAAAGTTGGCTGAACACGGTCAATCAGAGCTTCTCTTTGACATGGAGTTACCACTGGCAAATGTGCTAGCTAAGATGGAAATCGCTGGTATCAAGGTCAAGGGACAAACCCTTAACGAGATGGCAGTGGAAAACCAAGTGGTCATTGACAAATTGACCCAAGAAATCTACGAAATGGCGGGTGAAGAGTTCAATATTAACTCGCCTAAACAGTTGGGTGTTATCCTCTTTGAAAAGATGGGTCTACCTTTGGAATACACTAAGAAAACCAAGACAGGTTACTCAACAGCTGTGGATGTCCTTGAACGATTAGCACCAATTGCTCCAATCGTAGCTAAGATTTTGGAGTACCGCCAAATCACTAAGCTTCAGTCTACCTATGTCTTGGGGCTTCAGGATTATATCCTTGAGGATGGTAAAATCCATACCCGTTATGTGCAAGATTTAACTCAGACAGGTCGTTTGTCATCAGTGGATCCCAACTTGCAAAATATTCCTGTTCGCTTGGAGCAAGGTCGTCTCATCCGTAAGGCCTTTGTCCCATCGACTGAGGACGCAGTGCTTTTAAGCTCGGATTACTCACAGATTGAGTTGCGCGTGCTGGCTCATATTTCGGGAGATGAGCATTTGATTGCAGCCTTTAAAGAGGGGGCAGATATCCATACCTCTACAGCCATGCGTGTCTTTGGCATTGAAAAGCCAGAGGATGTCACACCTAACGACCGTCGTAACGCCAAGGCTGTTAACTTCGGTATCGTTTATGGTATTTCTGACTTTGGTCTATCCAATAACCTTGGCATTAGCCGTAAGAAGGCCAAGGAGTATATCGATACTTACTTTGAACGTTATCCTGGTATCAAGGCCTATATGGATAATGTGGTTCGTGAGGCTAAGGATAAGGGCTTCGTAGAAACTCTCTTCCACCGCCGTCGTGAGTTGCCAGATATCAATTCTCGTAACTTTAACGTCCGCAACTTCGCTGAGCGTACAGCCATCAACTCCCCTATCCAAGGAAGTGCTGCTGATATCCTCAAGATTGCTATGATTAACCTAGACAAGGCTCTGGTAGAAGGTGGCTATAAAACTAAGATGCTCCTCCAGGTACACGATGAAATCGTCCTTGAGGTGCCGAACGACGAACTTGTAGCGATGAAAGCCTTGGTTAAAGAAACCATGGAAGCTGCAGTCGAACTCGCTGTCCCTCTCATCGCAGATGAGAATGACGGCCGCACATGGTATGAGGCAAAGTAAAACATGAAAGAAAATTTTCCATTTACCTATTTTCTCTTGCGCTACATGCTAGGATTTCTGGCCGTTGTCCTAGCTATCGTGGCAGTATTGGTGCTCATCACCTACTTTATGACCAAGTAGAAATAGACAGATAAAAGCTGGACTGAGGTCCAGCTTTTTTGTCTATTGAAAACCACCAGATATGCTAGTGGTTCCGAAAAGTTTTTAACGATGTATCAAAAAAGTCCCCCTAAAGTGTTATATTAGATAGGGGTTCCCGACCAGTAGCTAATATACTAATGAGACTTGCAAGTCGGGTCAGCTAGCAAAGGTGGTGCTGAAGTGGAACTATTCGGTGGTTTTTTAAGCCTTGGCCGGTAGCAGAGGCTTTCATCCGAAGAGCAAGTTACAAGTTCTAATCTATGAACTTAGAAAGGAAGGAATAACTTAGAACAGCTCTCAAATAAATTTGGAATAAACATTTCTAATTTTAGTTATATAATTAAATTGATTAATCGTTAACCTTTATTTTATAATTAGATAAACAAATTTGAATTTCTGGAGTAGTAGTGCAATGAAAAAGGATAAATATAAGAATTTGATTTTCGCATATACGGTTTTATATACATTTGTAACGGTGCTAAACAGCATTTTGTATTTATATAACGGAATATATGAGGATCCGAGTGGAAACTGGCACGAAATAGACAGAGCAATCATAGTTTTAATAGGTGTAGTGGCATATGCTCTTGTTACAGAGCTGATTATAAAGCCTATGGTTCTAAGATATGCAGTTTCGTACATACCGACAGTTTTGCTTGCATTTTTTTATGTATGGTCTACGAGCTTTAGAGAAAATTTAGCTCAGTCCGCGTATATGGACATCTGGATAAATTTCACGTCTATGTTCGTTATATTTTGTATAGTCCATTTTATTGTGTACAAATGTAGAAAAAAGAAAGAGACAATGAAGTAAATTAATTCCAATTTATAGGATTGTATACGGCAAAGGTAGCAATTGAATATGGTAAAATTACTGATGGCTTTTTTAAAGCAGGACTTGTGCCAAAAGAAGTTGGTCCTGGTGGTGGAACATTAGCATTCTTACCTAAAGGAGTATCTCTGACTGGGGAGATAACATCATCACCTAATGAGAAAGTAGACGATCAGTCAGATAAAAGTAAGGATCGTATCTGGGGTGGGCAGTCGCTTTATGGCACCACAGATGATAGTTACTTCTTCTACAAAGTAGACTAATAATTCCCAAGCTGAAACTTGAATGTTTTGGCTTTTTTGTTCCCCATAGTGACATTTATGTCACTATTTTTTATTGGCCGTATTACCTATAATAGAAGCATAACTGAGAACAGAGACAGGAGTTCTTACTAAAAAGGAGTGTCGTATTATGATTGAATTTTTGATGTCAAAAAATGTGACTTATTTGGAATTGTTTTATATCTTTCAAAGGTATACCTTGCTTTGCATGGCCGGAAGCACAATAAACTTGATGCATAAGAAAAAGGGTAGCACTCAATGCTATCCTTTTTTGCTGTCTTTATAAGTTTTAATCATTTTCTTCTGTGGTGTGGCCATTGGGAACTGGTCGAAGTCCTCAGCCGCTACCCAGCATAGCTCCTTATCGGTAGTGAGTTTGTCGTCATTAACGCTACCTTCCACCATCTCGATGGTCCATTTTTGGTGGCTGAAGGTATGTTTTACAGGTGTAAAATCATTGTTCGTCCACTCCGGTTTAAGGGCATAATTTTCTTCAAAAATAGCCTTTTGAGAGACTGTCTCGAGAATACTATCATCTTTTTCAAAAAGGCTGAGTTGTTGGCCAATAAAGTCCGTTTCCATGATAGGGAAGGACCAGAAACCACCTAGCAGACGTCCCTCGATATTTTTTTCGAGCAGAAATTCACCCTTTGCATTTTTGATAATAAAAGCCTGAATTTGCATAGGTATAGGCTTCTTCTTAGGCAATTTGATAGGGTACTTGTCATAGGTTCCGTTGAGATAGGCTGCACAGAAAAAGCGAATTGGACTTTCGTCTGGTCTTGGATTTTTAGCTGATTCGATATCAGTCCCAAGGTCCATAAGCGCCTGATTAAAGTCCCCTGGACGGTCAGGGTCAATCAAAATGTCCATAATCGCTTGAAAAATCTTACGATTTTTGGCGTCTCCGATATCGTAGTTAACCTCAAAGAGACGGGCCATAACTCGCATAACATTACCATCAACAGCGGGTTCTGGGAGCCCAAAGGCGATGCTAGAAATCGCACCAGCAGTATAAGGCCCTATGCCCTTGAGTTTGGCAATATTGTCATAAGTATCTGGAAACTGACCATCAAAGTCATCCATGATTTGTTGAGCAGCCTTTTGCATATTTCGGACACGTGAATAGTAACCTAGCCCTTCCCAAGCTTTGAGAAGCTTCTCTTCAGGAGCCTCAGCCAAATCCTTAACTGTTGGGAACCAGTTTAAAAAGCGCTCGTAATAGGGAATGACGGTCTGAACCTGGGTTTGTTGTAGCATAATTTCGCTAATCCAAATATAGTAGGGATTTTTAGTTCTACGCCATGGTAAGTCTCGTTTCTCTCGATCGTACCAGTCCAGGAGGGTACGACGAAAAGAGGCGATTTTCTCAGCATCCCACATGATAATGCCGTATTCTTTTAAATCTAACATGTCTCTATTGTAGCAAAGAAATCTTTTTTCAAAAAATCATGCGTTTTTCTGTTAAAAAGATTGACAAAAGTAAGCGTTTACATTATACTAAGAGTGTAAAGAAGATAAGGATTCATCAAGGAGGTAAAAGCCATGGTGAGAGTCAATATTTCAAGGTACAAAAACGGAGACTAAGATCTCTAAACAAAACAGTAGGCAAAACAAGTAACTTTACCAATCATCTCTGAGGAGCGTGACCGCATGACAGTAGGACGTTACAAGAACGGAGATTAATTCAGTCGCATAAAATAGCTACAAGGGAGTGATACCACCAGAAGTCGAAAGCCAAACTCAAATCTGTTAACTTAAGAAAAAGTGAGGTAAAGCTCATGAGAAATGTTAGTAGGTATAAAAATGGAGACACTTAGGTTGTTGCGTAAAATAGCCTAAGGAGTGATACCCATGCCAAACGAAACGTAAATCCTATATTCTTAAGATGAACGAGGTGAGTTCATGAAAAATATCAGTAGGTATAAAAACGGCGATTAAAAATGTTGCATAAAATAGCTACAAGGGAGTGATACCACCAGAAATCGAAAGCTAAGCTCAAGATTAACGTCAAAAAGTGAGGTAAAGCTCATGAGAAATGTTAGTAGGTATAAAAACGGAGACACTTAAGCTGTTGCGTAAAATAGCTTAAGGAGTGATACCGATGCCAAATGAGTAAACTATCGACAAAAGTTAAATGCTTAAATCTTGTAAAAAAGTACCGAGGTGACGCTTATGTTGATGTTTGATGTAAGTCGTTATAAGAACGGCGACAAGTAAGTCTCATTGAGTGGTCAATGGGGAGATAGGTCTCAAATCATACGAATCAGAGGTGATTACTATGATGATGAATTTAGGACGTTATAAAAATGGAGACACTTCAAGTTATTGCATAAAATAGCTTAGGGAGTGATACCAATGTAATAGAAAATTTACAATACAAAAATGTTATTTGTAAGTTGATGGAGGTAATCTATGATTGCTAGGTATAAAAATGGTGACACACAATGACTCCTCCTTATGAAAATATTTTTTACAAAATTCCAAAAGGATGTTCTAATGACAATTGAAGAATCTTAAAAGCTCATTCTAGCGTGTAAGAATGAGCTTTTTGATATGTTGAATTTTGCTGAAAGGTGCTTAATCCTTATTGTTTAACTGGACCTTTCGTAGGAGAGCCAGTCTTTTTTGTTCTTCGACTAGAGCCATAAAGATTTGGTACTGTTTCTGGAGATGTGGCAGGAAACTTTTAGGAACCTTGTTATCAAAGCTTAGGTTGTCTAGAAATATGGGGGCGCTACTGTCTCTATAGATTTGTCCTTGGAAGAAGTAGTTGTCGGTCACGATATCAATTGAGATACGTGATGAGCGCCATCGGCGTTTGCGCATGTACTTAGGTTTCCAACGAATCTTAAGTTGTCGGTCCTTGATATACCACCCCATGATTTCTATTCTAGCGGTCTGTTTTGTTTTGTCATCAAAGTAGGTTACTGGGACGCTTAAAACCTGCTGGCTTCTTGGCGAGGTTAAGAAGGGATGAAAATCAGGAATGAAGTCGTAGTCCTTGCTGGATACTTCCGATAGACCGTTTTCTTCTCGTATTTTGCCACGATTGGTATACTTGAAGAAGTCAAAACTCTTACCTTGTCTTTCTAGTCGATTAGCCTCTAATTGATATCTTGTCACCTGATCACCGATATTTTTAGTCGTCTTGAGGTAGCGCATGATTTCTCCATCCTTGTAGTAAAGAGCGACGAGATTTTTTAGACGCTGACTAGGGTCCAGAGAGTGTAACTTGTTTGGAAAAGACAAGATTTGTATGCTATGAACAGAGGCTAAAGGGACAGCAGCGATACCTGATAAGAGCTTGTCTTGTTCAAAGAGGGAGACGGTATCAAAATGACTGGTATGACCAAGCTGATGTCTTATGTCAACAACAAAGAGGTTATTGTCCTGTTTGAAAGTGATAATGTAGGTATCACTCGGATTTAAGTTTTTAAGGTTATATTCTAGGAAAGTAATAGGAATATTGTAGTAGTGGTTAAAGGTTGGAAGCCCTAGTTTTTCCCCTAATTTCTTTTTATGATAAAGCATTCTCTTATTTTAGCATGAAGTTTGACCGGAGAAAAGATAACGCATAGGGCTTAACTTTTTTTCTGAGGGATTCAAATTTCTAACTCTTTACTTTTTCCTTGCATTATCCCTCAAACTTTGGTAAAATTATATCTTGTGAGTGCACCTCACTTACTCGTGGCGAAAGACCATGAGTCATTAGACCAAAAGAGGAGGAAAATATCAATGGCTAAATACGAAATTCTTTATATCATTCGTCCAAACATTGAAG
>OGJD01000743.1_pt1 | contig 24730 bp, 17 predicted proteins | sample 1571971 | NCBI WGS metagenome assembly OGJD01 (sample SAMEA2582117, study PRJEB24529) | metagenome | biome: Human gut stool | place: China | collected 2011
TCCATCACTGTCAAGTCATATTACTTTACATATACTACAGCATATAAAGAGATGTGTCAAGTAGAAATACTTAACACATCTTTTCCTATTGCAAAATTATTATTGAAATAAATTAATACCATCCACGTTTTTCATAAAATTTACGATCTATAGGCATAACTAATTGTTTATTATTGGATGCATCAATTGCGATAATCTCCATTGGTTCACCATCGAATAGATTAATATCAAAAGCATATGTACTAGATACACCCAATCTCATTAAGTAGTTTGTAGTAACTTCTTGAGCATGATAAATTTTTCCATTCTTACGAATAACTAAATTTTTAATATAACTAGGAATTACTCCATATGTTTCTGACCATGGCACTATATAAACCTTGTCTTTATTCGCTAAGATTTCTGTTTTTGCCTCGTCTGTAAAAGGAATAAAGGTTTGCATTTCTTCATAGTATCCATGTCTATATAAACTATATGGTGTAATTAGGTTTAAACGAATTCTACCTTTCTCTACACCGAAAATCATTGTTTCCGCCAATCCTGTGAAGAATCCTTTTCCTTTTTCATATAATGGATATGATAGGTGTTCACCTTTCTTTGCCTCTTGTTTTGCTTTCATTTGATCTGCTGCAGACAACTGAGACAATATGGTTTTTGAACTATCAACTTTTGTATTTATATAGGTACTTCCAGCATCAACAGGTTTTATGTCTGTAGGAGTTAACAAAACTAAAGCATCTTGATTCCCTAGATTCTTAGCCATTTGTCTAGCAGAAATTCCCATATACTTAGTATTTACATCTCCACCTGCATCAACTAATAGTTTAATTGCATCATTATTTGATACACTCACGGCTAACATAAGCGGTGACATAGCCGGTCTACCACCTATACTTCCGCCTTTATTAACGTCTGCTCCAGCATTAATAAACTGTTGTAAGGCTTTATTATTCATAGCACCTACAGACGCAAAAACTAAAGTTTGTCCTTGAACTAATGTTGCATTCGGATTCCCGCCTTCAGCAAGATATTGATTTACTTTAATTTCATCTCCTACTTGGATTGCCGTAGCCAATTCTGGTATAGTTACATTCGCCATTACCAAAGTGGAACTTAAAGTTAATATCATACTTAGACCTATGACCTTCTTCATAATACCTCCTAAACAAATACATAACCCCAACTTTTTCATCTCACCCTCATTATATTAGGTATTTAAAAATTGTAAATATATATTTTTACTTAAATAGTATATGAGATTGTGTTATAATATAAATATCTAATATTTTCAATATATAAAAAAGGAGGTATTTTATGAATACCAAACAATATGACCTTATCGTTTTAGGCTTCGGCAAAGCCGGTAAAACATTAGCAGCTAAATTTGGCTCCATGGGCAAATCCGTAGCTATGATTGAAGAAAACCCACTTATGTACGGTGGCACATGTATTAATATCGCATGTATCCCAACTAAAACGATGATTGTAGCCGCATCAAAAGGCTTATCTTACGATCAAGTATTAAAACAACGCGAGGTAGTTACCTCTCGTTTACGCAATAAAAACTTCGGTATGTTAGATACAAATGAACATGTCGATGTGTATACTGGACATGGTGAATTCATTAGTAATAAAGAAATCGCTGTTACAGCTGGGGAAGATAAAATTATCTTAGCTGGTGAAACAATTATCATTAACACTGGTGCTGTTGCGATTAAGCCTAACATTGATGGCATCGACACAGCAACAGGCTTCTATAACAGCACAGAAATCCAACAATTATCCCCTCAACCAACTACACTAGGCGTCATCGGTGCCGGCCCTATCGGCCTTGAGTTTGCCAGCCTATACGCTAAACTAGGTGCAAAGGTAACAGTATTTAATATTGAATCTAGCATCTTAAAACGGGAGGAACCTATCGTACAAGAATTAGCTAACGAGTACTTGACTGAGCAAGGTATTACGATTCTTAATGATGTAACATTAAACTCTGTATCTAATGATGGCAATAAACCTGTTATCACTGCCAATGGTCAAAACTATACGTTTGATGCCGTTTTATATGCTACAGGTCGCAAACCAAATACTGCTAATATCGGCTTAGAACATACGGATATCATTACTAACGAACGAGGTGCTATCGTAGTTAATGATACTTGTGAAAGCTCCGTTCCTGGCGTATATGCCGTAGGTGATGTAAACGGTGGCCCTCAATTTACGTATATTTCTCTCGATGACTTCCGCATTGTATTTGGTGCTCTTACAGGTAATGGCCAATACACATTAAAAGATCGCAAAAATATTCCTTACACAACCTTCTTAACACCTCCACTGGCTCGTGTAGGTCTCACAGAAGAGGATGCTATCAACAAAGGGTATACTGTTAAAACTAAAGAAATGCTCGTAGCTACTATGCCAAGAGCCCATGTAAACGACTATTTAAAAGGTGCTTTTAAAATCGTTGTAGATGCAGAAACCAATTTAATCCTCGGCGCTACACTTTATTCTCAAGGTGCTGAAGAGTTGATTAATCTCATTAAAATGGCTATGGACAACAATATTCCATATACATACTTCAAAAATCAAATCTTCACACATCCTACAATGGCAGAGAACTTAAACGATCTTTGTAACTTCTAATAAGTTAATTAACCAATATAAACAAAAAGCCATAGAAAACAAACCAATTTGTTTTCTATGGCTTTTCATTTTATACAGATAAAAACTATAGCCTATTATAAATCAATATAAATTATATAAAACTAATTTCTCTATTTCATTCATACGCGCTCATAATTTTATCTTTGATTAATTAGTATAAAAAGCTATTTAAGCAAAATCTCCGGCTCTTCATCTTTTAACGCTTTAATATACCCATTAATATCTTCATTTATGAATTTCAAATTTTGTAATTTGATACTATCAATATTATCACTTGTGTTAATCAAGCTTTCTAATCTATATTTAAACTCTTCTAAACTCTTAATATCATTTTTATAGGAGAGACCATTTCTATAATACATTTCATAAAGTACACTCCTTAAATCAACTAACTTAATATTCTTACACATTTTACAATATTCAATAAGATTATCTAAAGAACCTAAATATCTAAAAAAACTTTTTTGCATAAGATATTCAGACTTATATTTTATAACGATCTCCATCAATAGGGTTTCTTCATTAATCTTAATATATGGTTCCAATAAAAGATTATCATCAAGTTTCTTATTTCTTGTTTGAACCGCCTCGCGAATACATTTTATTTTTTCTTCATATAGAATTTTTAAATCTTCATTATAACAAGTCAAATCTAAGTTAATTACGCATGGCCAAGAGTGAAAATTCTTGCAAATCTGATCAAGTAAATCTGACAATTTACTTTCATTATCTTCTGATAGCAGAGAATATTTATAGGCCTCTACTACAAAAACCAAAATATTTTTATATAAAGGCAATGGGTATTTGTTATTTAATAACTCAACCCTCAATTGATCAAGTAAAACAATAAGATCACTACTTTCTAATCTTTCCCATTCTCTTAATCGGTGAATACTTAAATCTTTATTTTCATTAACCTTAATAACTTCAGATAAAGAGTTCCATATGAAATCTACATCAGATAATATTAATTTACTAATATACTCATCAATAAAACGAAAAGCATAAATTGTATTATAATAATTTGAATCTACATTTACAGTCTTCCACGTCTCATTTTTTTCCCAAGAGGCAATACTATTACTTTTTTTTAAGTTAATAGAGCTAAAAACTGTATAATCTAATAATTCATCTAATAAATAATTCCTTTCAGATTCCTTTAACTCTTCCAGTTTACATATTAAATGTGAATATATGTTTTTAAAAATGTATATTGAAAAGCACAATATTCTTATATTCTCACAATGACACATATTAAATCTATTCAAAATAAGATTTTTCTTTATCTCTAATATCTCTTTAAAATCACTATCTATTTCATGTGAAATTAAAGATGACAAAGCCCCTTCAATATTAGTCTCAAATTTTATAGTCGAATGTATTACTTTTTCCTTAGCATCTAAATAGTTCTTCTCAGTCTTCTTAGTCCCATTATTCTTGAGGATCCTTTCATTTGCTATTATTAATACTAAACCGGATTTATGCTCTACAATATTATTGATATATCCCAATAAATCCTTATAATTAATTGAACACCGCTCAAAATCATCAAATATAAAAAGGATCTTACTACAATCTAAAAAAAGTTCTTGAATAATTTGATTAGTATCTACATCTAAACTCACCCCAGAAACATTTACTGGGCCAAACTTAAAATAACCTCTAAATTTATTAGCCCATTTAACTATAGATGCTAAAGTATTATTAGTCTTTTCTGTTTTTTTTCAACTAGCTGTGCAAAAATTGCTGTATCAATATCAGATAATTTAGATTTACCATATAAAGATATATAAAAGATATCTTTTTTATTTACTATTTCATCTTTCATTAAAACATTTTTTATAAAATATGTTTTGCCTCCCCCCCACTCTCCATCAATAAGTATTGCTTGCCCCAACGAATCCATCAAAACATAATTTTTAATTGTATCTAAAATACTTTTATACATAAAGTTTCTCCTTATTATATAAAACATATTTTTTTATAACGAATTTTATTTTATACACATAAAAACCTTATCAACAATTTCATAACACTATAATACGATACCTAAATATAGTTTTCAATAAACACTACTATACTGTATGCAAAAACACCCAAAATTTAATTCGACTAATAAAATATAAATATTAAAATTGCTACGTCACATACAAGAGTAGTAAACTTAAACACCTTTTGTTACTTTGGACTAATTAAATAATATAAATATAAATATTATTTAAAATAATAAAAGAGCACTTATTAGCTAATGTATACTAATGAGTGCCCTTTAACTATTTGGAAAAATAAGGTGCGATTTATATGTACATACTTTGACTTGAAAGGCTACAGATTATAATGACAAAGTTCTACTAAATTTCCATCAGGATCTCTTAAGTAAATACTTTCCATATCCCCTCGTGCCCCATGACGAGCTACTATAGCATCTACAATTGTTCACTCTATTAATTTTTTGTAAATAATCTACGTACTACCTTTTGTAGTTTTGGTGTCAATACGATAGCCACCACAATACCTGCCGCAGATGTAATCAAGGAGTATTGAATCTTGCTAGCTGCCACAGCGGCACTTTCAAGAACAAACCACCATGCAAGGAAGTAGCCAAAAGCTGTCCAAATAGCACCGATAATAAGAGCTACCAAGATTCGGCCAAAGGATGCAGTAGGTTTATTAATAGATGGTGGCAAATAACCTGCAGTCAAACCACCTACAATAAGGCCTGCAATCCCTTTAATAAAGAAAGAAAACACGATGTATTGTGTATGACCACCAAAGAGATCAAATAGTGCAGATCCAATTGCTGCGCCTAAACCACCATATAAACCACCAAACAAAATTGATGTCGTAAAGAGAGCCGCTGAACCAAGATGCACCATGGCTCCACCAGGTATTTCAATGCGAATTGTTGTTGCTACTGCACACAAAGCGGCAATAAATCCAATATATACTATATCACGAGTCTTTAATTTCATAGCCAAAATCCTCTCTTGCTAAACAAATAACTAAACTCAGTATAGCAGATGATATGTACTATAAAAATACCGAGTTTATAGGAATTAAAATATTTGCAACAGAATGGAACAAGTTAAAAACAGCACCTATACAATTGTATAGATGCTGTTTTTATCATATATCAATTAGATTTTTGCTCGTTTCAAACGAAGCGAGTTACCTACGACTGTTACAGAGCTAAATGCCATCGCTGTACCCGCAATCATTGGATTTAATGCACCTATTGCGGCCAAAGGAATGCCAATACAGTTAAAGATCAATGCCCAGAATAGGTTTTGTTTAATATTGGTCATTGTCTTACGGCTGAGTCGTACTGCTTGTACCAAGGTATGTAAATCATTTCGTACAAGGACGATGTCGGCTGCTTCTACCGCAATATCTGTACCACTGCCAATAGCAAAACCAATATCTGCCGTAACGAGAGCAGGAGCATCATTGATACCGTCACCAACCATCCCCACTACAAGACCTTTATCTTGTAATTCTTTTACCTTGCTAGCCTTGTCTTGAGGCAATACTTCAGCTATAACATGGGAGATACCCGCCTGTTTAGCAATATATTGAGCAGTTCGACGATTATCACCAGTAAGCATCCATACATCAATACCTTGAGCATGTAACTCTTTTACAACCTCGATAGTTTCTGGACGTAATTCGTCTTCTACAGCCCACAAAGCACTAACAACGCCATCTACAGCTAGAACAGATACGGAAGCACCTTGTTCTTCAAATTGTAAAATATCTTCTTGAACCGCCGTTAAATCATAACCTAGTTCATTCATCCAACGACTGTGCCCAAGTTGTACGGATACGCCTTGGTATGCACCTTGTAACCCTTTACCTGGTACATCAGCAAAACTTTCAAGTTCAACAACTTTACCTTTATAGCCATGATCTTCACCATAGTAAACCATGGCCTTTGCAATCGGATGAGATGTACCACTTTCAAGAGACATCATAATAGACATATTAGTACTTTCATCACCATTATAATTTTTAAAAGCCGTCACATCCAATACACCCTGTGTAAGGGTACCGGTTTTATCCATAACAATAGCATCGAGTTTACCCGCTTTTTCAAGATATTCTGCACTCTTGATGAGCACCCCGTGTTCCGCACCAAGGCCAGACCCAACCATGATAGATGTTGGTGTGGCAAGGCCAAGAGCACAAGGACATGCGATAACCAGTACGGCTGTTGCATTAATGAGAGCAACGTTAATAGAATCTCCCATAATGAAGTACCATACGAGACCTGTCAAAACAGCAAGGCCAATAACGGTCGGTACGAAATATTGAGCCACGATATCTGCAATGCGTTGAATACTAGCCTTGGATGTTTGTGCCTCTTCTACAACCTTGATGATTTGAGACAACATCGTATCAGAACCGATACGCTTAGCTTCCATGGTAAAAGCACCACTTAGGTTTATAGTAGCACCAATAACTTCAGAACCAACTTGTTTTTCTACCGGTAAGCTTTCACCGGTCAGCATAGCCTCGTCTACGGTGGAGTAGCCATCAGTAATCGTACCGTCTACTGGAATTTTTTCGCCTGCTCGAACCTGTAAAATATCGCCTGCTACCACCTTAGATGTAGGGATGTCCACAAATTCTCCATCACGCAACACATGAGCTGTTGCAGGTTGTAAAGCAATCAATTTTTGAAGTGCTTCAGAGGTACGCCCCTTAGCAATTTCTTCTAACAGCTTACCAAGAAGGATGAATGTAATGAGCCATGCAGAGGTTTCAAAGTAAATTCCATGAGGGCCTAGTTCAGGATGAAATTGCCAGTTATAGATACTGAATAAATAGGCTACCGTCGTACCCATTACAACGAGCACATCCATCGTAAGCGCTCCATTTTTTACAGCGCTCCAAGCACTCTTATAGAACATGAGACCTGGACCGAACTGAGCAATAGTAGCAAGAACAAACTCTACCCATACAGGCAATGCCTGAATACCAAATCGATGTAACGTCATATTAATCATCATCGGTACCGCCATACAGGCGGCAATAATAAGGCGTGTAATATGAGGTTTTAAGTTAACCTTTTCTATTTCTTGCTTTGTTTCGTCTGCTTCTGCAGCACCAAAACCAATATTCGTAATGGCATCAATAATCTGTTGTGAATCTATAGTAGCGCCATCTTTATATTCAACGCTCCCCTTTCGAGTTAAGAGGTTGACCTTAACAGATTCTACGCCCTCAACTTTAGAAACGACGTTTTCAACGCGTTTTACACAGGCTGCACAGTGCATACCTGTAATATCAAATTCTTGTTTTTTTACGCTCATATTCACAGGCCTTTCTACTCTGTAGATACATATATCTTATCTTACAACTTACTATATTATTACAAATCCGTACCATATTTTGTATCTATATGCTTAAATATACAGCTAAACATCGATCTATAAAAATGATATATACCCTATTGTAAATAAAATAGCCATAAATAGGTTCACTAAGAATGTTTAATATACTCTAAAACTTCAATATATGAACATATTACATGAGCAACTACTCATATATCTATATTTAATAATAACATAAATTCTTATTACGTCAATATCCTACCAAATATAGAGGGTTATTTCATTTTTACAAGGGAATTAACCTCTTTTACCTATACATAGCATTCATAAATAGATTATAATAAAGTGATGATGAATAAACATAAACTTTGATTCCAAAGGAGGTGAATATATGTCTGAATCAATAAGCCCTACGGTAGAATTTACTTCGGTAGCGAAAGAATTTCGCCATGAATATGTTGTTGAAAAATCACGATTTATAACAACTGTATATCCTTGCAAGACTGAAGAGGAAGCCCAAACCTTTATAAGCCGCATCAATAAAGAATTCTGGGATGCGCGCCATAACTGCACAGCCTATGCATTAGGACCACAGCAAGAACAACAACGATCTTCCGATAATGGAGAACCATCAGGTACAGCAGGTAAACCAATGCTAGAAGTACTCAAAAAGACTGGCATTACCAATGTAGCCGTCGTCGTAACACGTTATTTTGGAGGTATTAAATTGGGAGCTGGTGGCTTGATTCGGGCCTATTCACACTCCGTTGCGGAAACCTTACGTCTTGCCCCTAAAGAACTACATACAACACGAACCCGACTACAAGCAAAGATTGACTATTCGCTGTATGGAGCAGTAGAAAGATATTTACAGGACGAAAAATTACATTATGAAGCAAGCTTTGGTGAATATGTAGACATTACAATTCTAATACCACCTACTGATGTAGAGCACATACAAAAAGAGCTCCAAGACATAAGTCATGGAGCTGCTACTTGTACTGTATTAGATTCTATTGAGGTGGTACTACCACTAGATAAATAATCTAGTTAGTAGATTCCAAACTTTTAATTGTCGTTATTAACTAAACCGGCTATGCCTTGACCGAGTTCACGACGTTTTTCCTTAGTCATAGGATAAGGCCATACTCGTTCTAATTGTTTTTTCCGGCTAATTTTATTACGAGCCGTCATTAATCTACGTGCTTCCCAATTACGAATTGCTTGACCTAAGGTTCTTTTTACCACGCCCATAGTAGTACCTACTTTCTTAACTCTTGTTGTATATCAAAATTTGTGATAAGTATAGAAAGGTAATTGAAAACTCAATTTACTTTCTATTACTTTGTTGAATTTAGTATATATAGCATTTTATTAAATGTGAAATGACCGTTACTTAGTTCGTTATAATTTTTATTTATCACATTATGTGTATAATAGGGAGATTCTATGGATACATCTTACTACCACAATTTTATTACCCTTGTTCAAACGGGCAATATGACACAGGCCGCAGAGATTCTTCATATTACACAACCAGCGTTAAGTAAGCAGTTGAAATATTTAGAGGCTGAATTTGGGGCTCAATTAATCAACATTAAACGCGGCCAACGAGGATCAAACTTGCAATTAACAGATGCTGGTAAAATCTTCTACGAAAAAGCGCAACAACTCTGCTCTATTGAAGAATCTACATATAATGCTGTACAACAATTGAATTCACGCATTGAAGGTACTTTACGTATTGCGACGTCTGCATCTCGTTCAACGCCAATCGTACAGCAATATTTACCAGCTTTTTCCATGAAATATCCATCTGTCCATTTTGAAATTTATGAAGGACTTATGACAAATGTAGTGACCCAACTCATCAACGGTAGCGCCGAATTAGGTATCGCCAATATTCAAATGGTAGATATCGATAAATTCGATATTCTGCTTACCCAAGAAGAGCATTTATACGCTATTTTCCGCCGTGATGTATTCTGGACAGATCGTGAGCATGATACCATCACATGGGAAGACATAAAAAAATGTCCTCTATCCCTTTCTGGTGGCTCTGTCCGAATGATTATGCAATCTAGCTTAACAGATATGGAGCAACTTAATGCGGTAGCTATAACCACAACAAAAAGCTCAGCTATTGAGTGGGCCTCTTCTGGTCGCACGGTTTCCTTAGTGCCAATGGACGCTAAAGAACTAGTGAACCATCGTAAAATGGCTCGCATTAAACTACCAGAATTCTCAGGAGATTTCAAAAAAGCCTTTATCACACTTAAAGGACATGCACTTTCTCCAGTAGCACAGCAATTTATTGACTTTTATAAAGCCTATGTATAATCATATTTGTACATACTATTACCATAATATGACATTAACAGCTCATATGATTGGTACCTATTTGATTATAGATGCCAATACAATACATAAGAAAAGACCTAGTACAATTTGTACTAGGTCTTTTTGTATCAGATCTTACATTACGGCAAAGCTTATGGTTGCTTAAGTTCACCGTAGATATGATTTTATTAAGCTTGATGAACAGCACCTACGATATCAGTGATGCTATTAAGATTATATTGTTCTACATATTCGCTCATTTCACGGGCAATACGTGAAATCGCTGTTGGATCTACCATCGTAGCCGTACCAACTTGAACTGCTTGCGCCCCTGCCATCATAAACTCGATAGCATCTGTGCCAGTCATGATACCACCAAGACCAATAATAGGAATAGTTACCCCTTTATAAACTTGATGAACCATGCGAAGAGCCACGGGCTTTACGGCTGGGCCAGATAATCCACCATAAGTATTCCCCAATACAGGCTTTCGACGATGAATATCTATAGCCATGCCCAACAAGGTATTAATGAGACTTACCCCATTACCACCGCCTGCTTCAACAGCCTTTGCGATTTCCACAATATCCGTAACATTTGGTGAAAGTTTTACAATAACGGGCTTATCTGTTACTTTACGAACCGCTTTTGTTACCTGTTCTACTACCTTTGGATCTATACCAAAAGCCATTCCTTCACATTCTACATTTGGGCAAGATACGTTGACTTCAAGGCCTGCAATACCATCTACAGATAGTGTTTCTGCCATCCACGCAAATTCCTCTACCGTACCAGCAGACATATTCGCTAGCAATGGTACATTATATTTCTTAAGATCCGGTAGAATTTCTCTAACAAAATGTTCAGCTCCAGGATTTTCAAGGCCAATACAGTTCAATACGCCAGATGGTGTTTCTGCAATACGAGTACCAAAATTGCCATGACGTCCTTTTGGTGTTAAACCTTTTACAGAAATAGCACCTACTTCATTACTAAGGTCTAAATAACCAGCATACTCAGGGCCATTACCAAAGGTACCAGATGCAGCGATAATAGGATTTTTCATCTTAATCCCGCAGTAATCGATGGCGAGCTTTAGATTAGGCGTAACGGTGTTATTTAAATCGCGTTCACTCATTAAAAGAACACCTCCTCAGCTGGGAATACAGGACCATCTTTACAAACTTTATAACGTTTGCCACCGGCACCATCACAAGCGCAACCTAAGCAACCACCCGTACCACATCCCATGCGCTCTTCTAAAGATACTTGGCATGGCACATCCAGTTCTTTAGCCACTTGTGCTACGCCTTTCATCATAGGCATAGGACCACAAGTCATAACAGAAGTAAACGAATTAGCATTAATTAGGTCGGGCATGATTGCTGTAGGGAAGCCTTTTGTACCTACGCTACCATCATCAGTAGTGATGTGGACTTGAACAGGCGTATCTTTAAATAAATCAGCCCAGAAGGTTTCAGTTTCATTTCTAAAACCAAGAATAACTTGTGCTTCTTCACCTTTTTGCAAATGGGATGCGATACATAGCATCGGTGCAATACCTACGCCACCGCCAACGAGAAGCATATTATTAGATGTTACAAACGGTTCGCCCAAAGGTCCTAAACAATCTAATGTATCACCAGGCACGAGACGTGTCATAATTTTAGTCCCCTTGCCTACGACGCGATACAAAAGGGTAATCGTACCCTTTCGGGCATTAAATCCAGCATAGCTAATAGGGCGACGCAATAATGGCGCCGTAGAGTCCGCTACGCGAACATTACAAAACTGTCCTACCTTTGCTTCTGCTGCCTGTTTTGGTGCGTGAATATCCATAATCCACACATCAGAGCCTATTTGCTCATTGCGAACGACTTCGCCCTGTTCTACATAGCCACTCATGGTTTTACTCCAATTCAAAATCTTGTAATGCTTCTACAGTGTAGTTCGCATCATCTTTACGATTCGCCACAACACGCAATACTTCCCGTGCTGTATCGAGACTTGTTAAGCATGGTGTACCCATTTCTACAGCAAGACGACGCAATTGGAAGCCTTCGCGTTCAGGTCGTTTACCTGCAGTCAATGTATTAAGTACAAGATCGACTTTGTCTTGACGAATGTGGTCAGCACAGTTATCATCGCCTTCAGAGATTTTGTTAACTACCTTGCAGTCAACGCCATGTTCTTTGAAGTATTTACCAGTACCACCAGTTGCTTCAATGTGATAGCCCAATTCAATAAAGCCCTTTGCTAATTGACTAGCTTCCTCTTTATCGCGGTCTGCAACAGTCATAAGGATTGTACCATCCTCTGGGATACGCATGTTGGCACCATTGATAGCTTTGAATAAAGCTTCAGAATATGTGCGACCAATCCCCATAACCTCACCAGTAGACTTCATTTCAGGTCCAAGAGCGATTTCTACAAGACCCATTTTAGAGAAGGAGAATACAGGTGCTTTTACAGCTACATATGGTTTATTAGGTACAAGACCAAGTGGTAAGCCTAAGTCTTTTAAGCTTTCACCAAGGGCAATGCGTGTTGCACATTCTACCATATTGATACCTGTAACCTTAGAAATGAACGGTACAGTACGGCTAGAACGAGGGTTAACTTCGATTACGTTAAGTTCACCATCAGCCACGATATATTGAATATTAAGTACACCTTTAACATTAAGGCCTACTGCAATACGACGTGTATAATCAACGATTTGATCAATCAATTCTTGACTCAAATGTTGAGCTGGATAAACGGCCATGGAGTCACCAGAGTGAACACCGGCGCGTTCGATTTGTTCCATAATACCAGGGATACATACATCGGTACCATCGGAAATAGCGTCAACCTCTACCTCCATACCAACCATATAACGGTCGATAAGAACAGGATGCTCCTTAGATGCTACTACAGCTTCCTTCATATATACATCAAGCTCTTTATCGTTGTATACGATTTCCATCGCACGACCGCCCAATACATAAGAAGGGCGAACGATTAATGGGTATTTCAACTTTTTAGCTGCTTCTTGTGCTTCTTCATCAGAGGTTACCAGAGCACCTACTGGGCGAGGAATACCAAGTTTCGCCAACAATTCATCAAAGCGTTCACGGTCTTCCGCCATATCGATGCTATCTACGGATGTACCGAGGATTTTGACGCCACGTTCTGCCAATGGGCCTGCCAAATTGATAGCCGTTTGACCACCAAATTGAGCAATGACGCCCGCTGGCTGTTCTTTATTGATGATTTCCATAACATCGTCCACAGTCAATGGCTCAAAGTATAAAGAGTCAGAAATATCAAAGTCTGTAGACACTGTTTCTGGGTTGTTATTAATCATAATAGATTGGTAACCCGCTTTACGAAGGGCCCAAGAGGAATGTACGGAACAGTAATCGAACTCTACGCCTTGACCGATACGAATCGGACCGGAACCAAGTACCACTACGGATTTTTCGCCTAGTGGTTTAACTTCGTCTTCTTGTGCATACGCACTGTAATAATAAGGTGTTTTAGATTCAAATTCAGCTGCGCAAGTATCTACGTATTTATATGTTGGAAGAATATTCCATTCTTTACGTTTTGCACGAACATCTTCTACAGTTGTATTAGCATAACGAGCGATAACAGAATCAGTGAAGGAATAACGTTTTGCTTTGCGCAATACATCCTTTGTTAAACCTTGCTCAGCCAATGCTTTTTCCACAGTAACAATGTTTTTGATTTTTTCAATAAAGAATGTATCAATTTTTGTAATATAGTGGATTTTTTCTACACTGATTCCCTTGCGAAGTGCTTCTGCTACAACATAGATACGTTCATCATCTACTAAATGTAAACGTTCGATCAATTGTTCCATAGACTCATGAGCGATTTTCTTAAGCTCAATATGGTCTAAACCAATTTCCAAGGAACGAATTGCTTTAAGTAAGGAGCCTTCCAAAGAACGGTCGATGGCCATAACTTCGCCAGTGGCTTTCATTTGTGTGCCCAAGGTACGATCTGCCAAGTTGAATTTTTCAAAAGGCCAGCGTGGAAACTTAGTTACTACATAGTCAAGAGTCGGCTCAAAGCATGCTTTAGTTTCACCGGTTACAGCATTTGTAATTTGATCCAATGTCATGCCTACTGCAATTTTTGCTGCTACCTTCGCAATTGGATACCCAGTTGCTTTAGATGCCAATGCAGAGGAACGAGATACGCGAGGGTTTACTTCGATAACAATATATTCGTTGCTATTTGGATTCAAAGCGTATTGTACGTTACAACCACCTTCGATTTTTAAATAACGGATAATCTCTACAGATGCGGTACGCAGCATTTGGTATTGAATATCGTTCAAGGTTTGGCTTGGTGCCACAACGATAGAATCCCCAGTATGCACACCAACAGGGTCAATATTTTCCATATTACATACGATGATGCAATTATCTGCACTATCGCGCATTACTTCGTATTCAATCTCTTTCCAGCCTGCAACGGAACGTTCTGCTAGAATTTGGTGAATTGGTGAAAGTTTCAAACCCCGACGTGTGATTTCATACATTTCATCTTCATTATGAGCAATACCGCCACCAGTACCACCCAAAGTATATGCGGGGCGGATGATGATAGGATACCCAATGCGATTAGCAAAGGCTACTGCTTCTTCAAGATCGTTAAAGATATCGGATTCAGGAACCGGTTGGTTGATTTCCTTCATCGCTTCTTTGAAGAGTTCACGGTCTTCGGCTTGTTTAATAGCTTCAAGAGTTGTACCAAGAAGTTTTACACCATATTCTTCTAATACGCCAGCTTCAGACAATTGTACCGCCATATTAAGACCTACTTGACCACCTAATGTAGCCAACAAGCCCCAAGGGCGTTCTTTTTTTATAACTTCTGTTACGAATTCAAGACTAATCGGTTCTACATATACGCGGTCTGCAATATCTGTATCAGTCATAATAGTAGCAGGGTTGGAGTTAACTAATACTACTTTATAACCCTCTTCTCGAAGGGAACGGCATGCTTGTGTACCAGCATAATCAAACTCTGCAGCTTGACCGATAATAATTGGACCAGAACCAATTACAAGTACTTTTTTTGCTTCTGAGGTCATATTATTTTCCCTTTCTCATTAAGTCTTCAAATTCGTCAAATAAATATAGGTTATCAGTAGGTCCTGGGGATGCTTCTGGATGGTATTGTACGGAGAAGATTGGCAATTCTTTATGACGCATACCTTCTACGGTATCATCATTTACACTGCGATGTGTAATTTCTACAAAATCTGGCAAAGAAGTATCATCTACCGCATAACCATGGTTTTGAGATGTAATATATACCCGACCAGTACGTAAATCTTGTACAGGATGGTTAGAACCACGGTGACCAAATTTCAATTTGAATGTGGTGCCACCATAAGCTTGTGCCAATACTTGATGCCCCATACAGATGCCAAAGATTGGTTTCTTACCAAACATTTTCTTCACTTCTTCTACAGCATAGCCAAGATCTTGAGGATCTCCAGGGCCATTAGATAAGAAGATACCATCAGGATTTACCGCTAATACCTCTTCAGCCTTAGAATCTGCGGGAAATACAGTTAGACGGCAACCTGCCGCTTCTAAGGAGCGAAGAATATTTTCTTTCACACCATAGTCCATTACAGCCACATGGAATTCAGCATTTTTATCGCCACGCATACCTTGCCATTTTGTAGTTACACGCATAACTTGATCTGTTGGCAAGTCTTGTTTAAACAATTTTTGAATATCTTCCATAGGGTAATCAGAGCGTACTAGTACGCCCTTCATTACACCATGGTTACGAAGAACACGTGTAATCGCACGTGTATCTACATCATAAAGGCAAGGGATGCCGTGCAAACGAAGATACTCACTAAATAACCCCTCATTTTGCCAGTTAGATGGGAAGTCACACAGTTCACCTACAATAAAACCTTTACAATATGGTTTAGGACCTTGAGTGATAGAATTTAAAGTACCATAATTACCAATTAAAGGATAGGTTAATGTAATAATTTGATCCGCATAGGATGGGTCAGTCAAGATTTCTTGATACCCGGTCATACCTGTGTTAAATACAACTTCGCCTACCGTTGGGGCGCCACCTAATAAGGAACCTTCAAACACGGAACCATCTTCAAGAACTAACTTGCCTTTCATTATAAGACTACGCCCTCCTTCATAACAATTTTGCCATCAACTACTGTGAGTTTAGCTTTACCTGTAACAGTCATACCATCAAATGGGCTAACTTTACCTTTTGTATAAAATTTGTTTCTATCTACTGTCCACTTTTCAGTTGTAGAGAATACAGTAATATCCGCTGGCTTACCAACTTCAAGAACACCTGCATCAAGGTGCATCAACTCAGCTGGTCGAGTACTCATATAGTACACAACTTGATCAATGCTAAGTTTATCAGGACCATATGCATTTGTAATAACCGCTGCCAAAGATGTTTCGAGGCCACTGAAACCATTTGGTGCACAGCAGAATTCATGGTCTTTTTCTTCGTATGCATGTGGTGCATGGTCTGTAATAATCGCATCGATTGTGCCATCTTTCAAGCCTTCTAATAATGCTTGGCGATGATCTTCTGAACGAATTGGAGGAGCCATTTTAAATGCTGGATTATATTCGCGTAGGTATTCATCTGTGAAAGACAAATGTTGGCTTGTAACTTCACAGGTTACATTAAGGCCTTTAGCCTTCGCACGGCGCACCATATCTACAGTATTTTTACTACTTACGTGAGCAATATGGATATGACCACCTGTCATTTCAGCTAACATAATATCACGGGCTACCGCAACATCTTCCGCTACTGCTGGACGGCCGATAACACCCATTTCATAAGATACAAAGCCTTCATGCATATGGCCATTTTTAGTTAAGCTAATATCTTCGGCATGATCGATAACCATTTTGTTGAACATGGACGAGTATTCCAAGGCACGGCGCATGAAAGCAGCACTTTCTACATAGTGCCCATCATCAGAGTAAGCCACAACACCTGCTTCCGCCATATCGCCAAGCTCTGCTAATTCTTTACCTTCCAAGTTCTTTGAAACGGCACCGATAAATTCAACCTTAACTACGCCAGTAAGTTCAGCTTGTTTTTTCAAACCTCTTACAAGAGCTGCATTATCTACAACAGGATTTGTATTGGCCATTGTTACAACGCGCGTAAAACCACCAGCAGCAGCCGCTTGTGTACCAGAATGAAAATCTTCTTTAGCCTCTTGACCTGGTTCACGTAAATGTGTGTGAATATCAATAAGACCAGGCGCTACGATAAGACCTGTAGCATCATATACTTCAGCACCGTCTGCACTTAAATTTTGACCGATGGCTGCAATTTTACCATCTTTTACGAGAATGTCTGCTACTTCGTTTTGTTTTTTTGCCGGATTTACTACCGTACCATTTTTAATAAGCAAGCTCACTACCGTCACCTCCGATAATAGTTAAGTACAATACTGCCATACGTATAGCTACGCCATTACGCACTTGTTCTTGAATTACTGATTGATCAGAATACGCCACATCTGGTGCGATTTCTAAGCCACGGTTCATCGGGCCTGGATGCATGACCATTACATCATCTTTAGCTAATTTCAATACATCGTTATTAATACCAAAGATACGTGCATATTCTCTGTTTGTAGGATATAGTGCAGAGTGAATACGTTCTAATTGAATGCGAAGTACGTTTACCACATCTGCATCAACAACGGCTTCACGAATATCGTGGTGTACGGTAACACCTAATTTTTCAAGTTCTGGATATACCATTGTACGAGGACCAGCTAAATGTACATCAGCCCCCATTTTTGTAAGTCCATAAATGTTGGAGCGTGCTACGCGACTATGCATTATATCGCCAAGGATAACCACCTTTAATCCTTCAATAGATTCCTTTTTCTCTAAGATAGAATACATGTCTAGTAATGCTTGTGTTGGATGCTCATGAGCGCCATCACCTGCGTTAATGATAATCGGATCTACGGCTTTCGTAGCATATAAAGGTGCACCTTCTGCGCTGTGGCGCATTACGATAGCATCTGTACCCATGTAGGACATAGTTAATAATGTATCGCGGAAGCTTTCACCTTTACCCATGGAAGATCCACTAGGAGAAAGATTGATTACGTCAGCCCCTAAGTATTTGCCGGCTAACTCAAAGGAACTACGGGTACGAGTACTTGGTTCCATAAAAAGGTTGATAATGGATTTCCCCTTTAATAGTGGAACCTTCTTGTCATCAGAAAGAACGATTTTCTTCATTTTCTTTGCCACATCTAAAATCAATTTGATTTCTTCAGGTGACACATTTTGCAAACCCAATAAATCTTTGCCTTTTAGGCTAACTTGTCCCATGATTTCCTCCTAACTCACGTAACAAAAAAGACCTTTTGCCCAGGGCAAAAGGTCAAATAGTTTGCACAAAGAAGCCCCTATGGGCACTTCAACTATATTCCTTTCTCAGCCTCTCTGGACTAAATTAAAAGGTATTGTATTATGCAATGGTCTCTCGTACCATATATGCATTTCTTTATTTATTGTACTGAATCCACCTTTGAAAGTCAATGTAAAACACAAAATTCATATGGATTTTAAAAAGAGGACAAGCATATAAAATTGCTTGTCCTCTCTATATTTAAACAGCTATTAATCCACTTCTATATCTTAAACTTTAATCTAAAATTTTTTTTAGAAATTAAGGGTCTTAACCTAATGGATATAGTCTTAGTGGGTTTTCTTCATCATTTTGCTGTTCATTTTGTGGAGTATATGGCATTTGATCTTGTTGCGGCTCATTCGCTACAGGATCTATCTGCACATATTGCTGATTTGGCGACAATTGAGGTTGACGTTGCTCACGACGACGTGTATTTTGAGATGCAGTCGGTCTAGGTTTTGTCAACTCATCAATGGATACAGCATTTGGAATAGTTACATTTGATGTATCCCCATGAATATCATCAAGTTCACTGAAGGAAGGAGTCCTCTTAGATGCTTGAGCAGCCTTACGTTCGGCTTCAAGTTGTTGACGTGCAAGTTCTGCACGACGACGAGCACTCTCTTGTTGATCTCGGACACGTTGAATAGCTTCAGCACGCTCTTTTGCTTTACGCTCGATTTCAGCTTGAGCCAACGCTTGTTGACGAGCAGCTTCAGCTTTACGCTCTGCTTCTAGTTGCGCTTTATATCGTTCCTCAGCAATACGTCGTGCCTCTGCGGCTTGACGTTCTGCTTCAGCTCGTTCTGCAGCAAGTCGCTCTTGCTCTGCCTTACGAGCTTCCGCCACTATACGAGCCGCCTCTGCTTTACGAGCCTCTTCGGCACGTCTTGCTTCTTCTATGCGGCGAGCTTCTTCGGCTCTACGCGCTTCTTCAGCACGTTTAGCCTCTGCAACAATTCGAGCTTCTTCTGCACGGCGCGCAGCTTCAAGACGTTCCTGTTCAGCTCTACGTTGTGCCTCAAGTCTAGCTGCTTCTGCTTTCCGAGCTTCTTCTGCTCTACGTGCTTCTGCTGCTAAACGAGCTTGTTCAGCTTTACGCGCTGCTTCAATTCGAGCTGCTTCAGCTTTGCGTGCGTCCTCTGCTCGTTTTGCTTCTGCTGCTACGCGAGCGGCCTCAGCTTTACGTTCCGCTTCAATTCGAGCTTCTTCTGCTCTACGCGCTTCCTCCGCACGACGAGCCTCTTCTGCTTTTCTTGCTGCTTCCATTTGTTGTGCTTCCAATGCAGCCTTAGCCTCTGCCGCTCTACGAGCGTCTTCTTGGCGCTTCGCTTCAAGAGCGGCTTGCTCGGCAGCACGTTGTGCTTCTAAAGCAGCTTTCGCTTCTGCTGCTTTACGAGCTTCTTCGGCACGTCTTGCTTCCAATGCTTCCTGCTCAGCTTTACGTTGTGCTTCTAAACGAACTCTAGCCTCAGCAGCCAAGCGTTCCGCTTCGGCCTTTTTGGCTTCTAAAGCAGCTTTTTCTGCTGCTCGTTGCGCTTCAAAGCGAGCCTTAGCTTCTGCCGCTTTTCTTTCTTCCTCCGCTTTGCGTGCGGCCTCAATACGAGCAGCTTCAATTCTACGTTCTTCTTCAAGACGTTTTGCTTCCGCTGCTAGTCGAGCTTCTTCTGCTTTACGAGCCGCCGCTAGTCGATCCGCTTCCGCTTTTCTCGCTGCCTCGATACGTGCCATTTCAGCTTTACGAGCCGCTTCCGCCTTGCGAGCTTCCTCTGCTTTACGCTCTACTTCGGCTTTTTCAGCCATCTTGCGCTCAATTTCAGCATGCTTGGCTTCTGCAGCCTTTCGCAACATTTCAGCTTTTTCTGCAGCTAGTCGAGCCTCTTCGGCTTTTTTACGAGCTAAGGCTTCTTTCTCGTCTTTTGCTTTTTTAAGTTGCGCTTCTTTTTTTACATCTGCTGCAGCTTTATCGCTTAACTTTTTAGTTTCTTCATGAGCAATTGTTTCTGCCCGTTTAGCTGGACTTTCAATAGTAGATTTTTTAGTATCTACTGTCCCTTTATCTCCATCTTTACCACCTACAGGACCTACAGGTATTTGTGTCCCCCCTTGAGTTGGGTGCCCTAAGATATCTTTAACATCTTTCGGTACATTAACAGCAATGGTTTGATGTTTTTGTGGATTTGCAAGAGATTCAGGAATCAACAAGAAACGAATTGGCAAATTCGATGCACCAGCTGGCATAAAGTTTAACGTTAATAAATCGCCCGCATTATAGTTCCCTAAAAGACGGCTATCTAATATAGTACCTTCCCCTAATGCGGAAATACCATCTGCACCACCAATGTGATAAGTCCGTGTATCTGTCTGTCCCCTTCTAGCACCTTGTTGATGTAATGTTTTTATCGTAAAGGAACCAGAATAAGGTCCCCCAAGAGGGTTAAAATACAGTCTAAACGGTTCATTACCCTTAGTAGGAATTTTTAGCGTATACGATACACCATAGTTACCACGATCTCGAACAAATGCTTTATTTTGCATTTCGTCTACACCATTGATAAACGTATCTTCTCGGTCATTACCAATTTCTACAAAGGCACCACCTAAAGCGGTGTCGAATGGTGTAGCAACCTCCATATTACGTTTAGCACCAGTATAGGTACCGCGCAATTGTATTTCATCTATGGGAAGATTTTTCACCCAATGTGATGCATCTACAGGGTCCATCCCCATAGGCAACATCATAACACGCGCAAATATAGGCCCTTCTGTTTTAATATCTACGATACCCGTAAATAATGCATCTCGATTTACCGGTGTATTTTCTAAGTCACTAAAGATTAATTGACGCCCTTGTGGTGGGATGCTAAGAGAGTATAACGGTCTTGCATCTGGGCTTTCATTAAGAGGCTGCTCCAAATCCTTCCGAGACAAATCACGACCTGCTGCAAAATAGTCAGGTGTAGCTACAGATTTTAATTGTCTCATGACATGTACTGAAGTTGGATAAGCCGTTTGGTTTTCTAAGACGATAGCAATCTTGTGAGGTAGATCCATTTCATTTACATGATAGAAATAGATACGCCCATTGCCATTAATTGTACCTGCACTTAACGTACCTCCTACAGGTCCTACATATTCAGGACTATCCGATAGGAGCAATGTATCCGTTTGAGACACCAAAGATGGTGGTAACGGAGAAAACTGAAAATATCCAATTGATTGTAAATCTATATCACGAGCTTCTACATAGCCTGTAAGGGCAGCCATGGCAGCCATAGCCGCAGCTACACAATATCTTGATTTATAGGAAAACATATATTATTACCTCTATATTTCTTCGAGCCCCAACGGGTCATACGTAAGTGCTAATGCTTCAATCTTCTTTAGTCGATGGCCAATTCCAGATTTAGATAGTTCCCCCTCCATCAACTCTTCAAGCTCTTTTAAACTCGCTTCAGGATTCTCCCACCGAAGTCTTGCAACGACGCGCAACTTTTCAGGTAATTCTTCAATACCGATTTCTCTATCAATAATACGGATTGCTTTTACCTGACGAACTGCTGCATCCACAACCTTCTGTAAATTTGCCGTCTCACAGTTGACTTGACGATTTATTTGATTCCGTACGGTTTTCATAATCCGCACGTTTTCAAATTCCATAAGCGCCGATTGAGCACCCATGATTTGCAAACAATTTGTTACTGCATCCCCTTCTTTAAGATATACTACATACTCTTCCTTCCGCTCCGTTAAGCCTGCATGAATGTGAAAAAGCCGTAATACATGGATAATTTCCCTCGCAAAAATCTCGTTTCCCGTCATAAACTCAAGATGGTAATCACTTTGTGGTTTATTAACAGAGCCTCCCCCTAAAAAAGCTCCCCTTAAAAAGGCACGTCGTGCTTCCATTGATTTGAGCCAACTGCGAGGAATTTGTTCGGTTACAGGCCATAAAGCGAGATCCTCTAAAGCCTGTCTCCCCTCTATAGAAGGTTCCACAGAGAGCGTATACATATTTTTTTTACGCAGGTTTAAACCTTGTCGTACTAATACATTTGTAGGTAATTCGTATTGCTTTTTCAAAATACCAAGCAACCGACGAGCTACTGCATTATTAGCCGTAGCCAAACGAATGCCAACGGCACCTTTCATCCCCAAAATGATAGATCCGCTCATACGCAATAAGCAAGACGCTTCAATTTTCATGGCCACATCCGCATCACTAGAGGCTTCATATTGGCATAATTCATTTTTTACATCTTCTGCAAATGACATGGACATCCCTTCTCATTAATGATCATCTCGTTGAAGATAATATTCCAAGATATGCGGTTCAGTGTTAGATTGCATAGCATGAATGATATCCATAATAACTTTTCCTAACCGTTCAGGATCGTGAACAGCTGGTTTTTGAGGGTTAATTAAGGTAGCTCGTATAGTGCGGATTCCTTTGTCTTGTAACTTTTTAGTATCTAATACCAATGGTTCAGATCCTACAGCACTATATTGTTCAACCATTTGAATTGGCAACGGCCCATCATTGGCAAGAACAGTATCTATAATTCCTTCTCCGCCATGAGCAATTAAAGCCTCTACATGGTCATTTAATGTGTAGCCTGTGGTTTCACCCGGTTGTGTCATAACATTAGCAATATAGATTTTATTAGCCTTACTAGCACGTACATGAGAGGCCAACTTATCAGTTAGTAAATTTGGGATAATACTTGTATATAAACTACCAGGACCTAAAATAATTACATCCGCTTCATCAATGGCACGTAATGCAGCCCCCTCTGGCTTAGGCAATGCTGGATCACTATAGATATGGCGAATTCGTTTACCCGAGTGTGGTATATTACTTTCACCTTCTACAATAGTGCCATCTGTCATCTCTGCACGCAATTTAATGAACTCTGTAGAGGAAGGAATTACACGACCACGGACACGCAACAATTTACTAGCCGCTTCAAGAGCTTCTTCAATATCTCCATCATAAACTTGAGCAAGCGCAGTGATAAAGAGATTACCAAAACTGTGCCCAGAAAGCTCATTTTCACCATCGAAACGATAACGGAATAAGTTCTCCATTACTCCTTCTTGTTCAGCTAGTGATACTAAACAGTTTCGCAAATCACCAGGAGCTATCATTTGAAAGTCTTCTCGCAAGCGACCAGAAGAACCTCCATCATCAGCGACAGTTACAATCGCAGATAGGTTTGATGTATATGATTTCAAACCACGCAATAAATTTGATAAGCCCGTACCACCACCGATTACTACAATTTTTGGGCCCTTATCGAGTCGGATATTTTGAAAAATAATATCCGACACCTTGCTAGACGGATCTGGTAAGACGGCACGAATAATAGTTTTAATAACCTTACTTGTACCAAGTAGTATCAATAAGGCTGCGATAACAATTAAAATAGTACCTACCAAAATTAGTACATTGTAATTATAATATCCCGTTAAGGAATAGGAATAGGCAAGAACTATATCCTCTATATAGGATAACCATTGATAGTTAAACAATAGTGAAATGCCTATGATTAATAAGCCTACCCCTAAGCTATAGAGAGCAAGCCAACGCTTAATATTAAGGCCCGGAATTAGCCACCGGAACCAACGTTTTCGTAACATAAAAACCCCTTTAATCCCCTAGATCTGCTTGATGTGGATTAAAGTCTTCTTCCACATTGTTTTTCATCATATCTCGATGTTCCACAGTCACACGATAGCCATTTTCTAACAAATGCGAATACAAAGCCTCTGCCATTGCTACAGAACGGTGCATCCCCCCAGTGCAACCTACAGCAATGATAAATTGAGCCTTTCCTTCTTTTTCATAATTAGGCACAAGGAAATCCATAGTGTCTAAATTATGATTTTTATGATCATCTGTCACATCAAAGGA
>OGJD01000774.1_pt1 | contig 23957 bp, 20 predicted proteins | sample 1571971 | NCBI WGS metagenome assembly OGJD01 (sample SAMEA2582117, study PRJEB24529) | metagenome | biome: Human gut stool | place: China | collected 2011
TGTTTCCCTTCTAAGTGTTGGGGTTTTAGTGGCTTGCTCATCAAAATCAAACACTTCAAGCAATACTTATAACTATATTTATACTGCTGATCCTGAGACATTGGATTACCTTATTTCCAATAAAGGTTCAACGACTGATGCTGTGACAAATGGTGTCGATGGCCTTTTGGAAAACGATAAATATGGTAACTTGGTACCTTCTATTGCCAAGGACTGGACTGTTTCAGCTGATGGTTTGACTTATACTTACAAACTTCGTAAAGGAGTTAAATGGTATACTTCAGACGGTGAAGAGTATGCAGAAGTAACAGCTAAAGACTTCGTAACAGGTCTTAAGCATGCTGCTGATAAAAAGACAGAGTCAATTTACTTGGCAAAAGATTCTGTAGTAGGTCTTGCTGATTATTTCAATGGTACTGATAAAGACTTCTCTAAAGTTGGTGTTAAAGCTCTTGATGATTACACTCTTCAGTACACACTTAAACAACCAGAACCTTACTGGAATTCTAAGATGACTTATTCTCTCTTCTGGCCTGTAAATGAAGAGTTCCTTAAGTCAAAAGGGGATAGCTTTGGTAAATCAACAGATCCATCATCTATCCTTTATAATGGTCCTTACATCCTTAAGTCATTGACAGCTAAATCATCTATTGAGTTGGCTAAAAATGAAAACTACTGGGATAAGAAAAATGTCCATTTCGATGGCATTAAACTTTCTTTCTACGATGCTTCTGACCAAGAATCGCTTGTTCGTAATTTCACTGATGGCGCTTATAGTCAAGCACGTCTATATCCAACAAGCTCAAACTTTAATTCAGTAGAAAAACAATATAAAGATAATATCTTCTATACACAACCATCTGCAGATATTGGTGGGGTTGGTGTTAATATTGACCGTCAGTCTTACAACCATACATCTAAGAAGACTGATGCTGAAAAAGATTCAACTAAGAAAGCTCTTCTTAACAAGGACTTCCGTCAATCAGTTAACTTTGCTATTGACCGTACAGCTTATTCAGCACAACTTAATGGTGAAAAAGGTGCAGCACTTGCTGTTCGTAACATTCTTGTGAAACCTGATTTTGTTTATGCTGGTGACAAGTCATTCGGTGATTTGGTAACTGAAAAGATGCCTTCATATGGTGACGAGTGGTCAGGTGTTAACCTTAAAGACAGTCAAGATGGTCTCTTCAACGCTGATAAGGCTAAGACTGAATTTAATAAGGCTAAGGAAGCTCTCCAAGCACAAGGTGTTCAATTCCCAATTCACTTGGACCTTCCAGTTGACCAAGCTGCAAAACCAACTGTAGCACGTGCACAATCTTTGAAACAATCTGTTGAAAAGACACTCGGTAAAGAAAATGTGGTTGTAGACGTTCATCAAATGTCTCAAGATGATCTTCTTAACAGTACTTTGTATGCAGCTAACGCAGCAGCAGAAGACTGGGATATCAATATTTCAGTTGCTTGGGCACCTGACTACGAAGACCCATCAACATTCCTTGATATCTTCAAGACAACAGCTAGTGAGAACACAAAAACTTACATGGGATTTGACGATCCTAACAATGCAGCAGCAGCTCAAGTAGGTCTTAAAGACTTTGATGCTTTGGTTGATAATGCAGCTAAAGAAACAAGCGACCTCAACGTACGTTATGAACGTTATGCAGAGGCACAAGCTTGGTTGGAAGATAGCTCACTCTTCATGCCACTTATGGTTAACAAGGGTGCTGCTCCAATGGTAGCTCGTTTGACACCATTCTCAGGTGCTTACTCTCAAGTAGGACCTAAGGGTTCTGACAGATACTTCAAGTACCTTGAGCCTCAAAAAGATGTTGTCACTAAGAAAAACTATGATAAAGCCCGTGAAAGCTGGCTTAAAGAAAAGTCTAAGTCCAACGAAAAAGCTCAAAAAGACCTTGAGAAACACGTTAAATAAAAGGACGATGGAACTTTCTCATTAGATTGGGAAAGTTCTTTTGGAATTAAAGGAAGAGACATGAAAAAATACATTTTATTGAGAACCCTCCGTTCTCTATTGTCAATATTTGTCGTGACGGCCTTGACCTACACGATTATCTATACCATGGTGCCGAGGCGTCTGATTTTCAGACAGGACCCTAACTACAACAAGATTGCTAAGACAGCTGATTCTAAGGCTAACTATGAAAATACAATCTATGAACGTATGGGTTACATTGATTACTATGACACCAAGGAGTTGCAGGAGAAAGCTAGCTCCCTTGATAAGTCGGTAACCACTAAGCCAACAAAAGAAAATAAAGCTATTTACCAAAAATATGTGGATAGTTTAGGACATGGCTGGCGTTTGCATCAATTCAAGCAAAGTAAACAATTCTATGCAACACGTGATGTGCCAGTGCTTGAACGTGTGTTTGGCTTCTATACGCACCTCTTTGAATTTGACAATACTGGATGGGTTAAAGATAAAACAAATCCAAACTTGAAGCGTTACATCCGTATTGAAAATGATCCAGCTATCGGTTGGTCAGTTGTCGGTTCAGGAACTAAGCATAAATATTTGCTTTACTTTAACGGTCAGTTCCCATTTGTTCACCAAAACTTTGTGAAGATGAACCTTGGTACCTCTTACCCAACCTATGCTGAGCAGGGTGTTCTTGATGTTATTACACAAGGACAAGGGCAAACACAAAGCTCTGAGGTCAACTTCCCTACTGGTAGAAAAGTATCTTCAGTAGATATCTACTCTCGTACTTATAAATCACCAAGTCAGGCTGATGCTAGGGATCGTTCTTACTATGGTGACGACCCTTACACAGCTACTAAGAGTCGCTACCAGTACCCATCAATGGTGACAAGTTCTGCCATTGCAGGTTTGATTGGTTTGGTCTTGTCTTATGCTTTGGCAATTCCATTGGGATCATACATGGCACGCTTTAAAAACACACTCTTTGATAGTGTGTCAACTGGTATCTTGACTTTCTTGCTTTCACTACCAACCATCGCCTTGGTTTATATCATTCGTTTGATTGGTTCTGAGATTGGTCTTCCAGATTCATTCCCTATCTTGGGTGCGGGTGACTGGCGTTCATACGTCTTGCCATCTGTAATTCTCGGTCTCTTGTCAACACCAGGTCTTGCCATTTGGATTCGTCGTTACATGATTGACTTGCAATCACAAGACTTCGTTCGTTTTGCGCGCGCCAAAGGGTTGTCAGAACAAGAAATTTCGAATAAACACATTTTCAAAAATGCTATGGTTTCCTTGGTTTCAGGGATCCCAGCATCTATCGTTGGTGTTATCACAGGGGCAACCTTGACAGAAACAATCTTCGCCTTCCCTGGTATGGGTAAAATGTTGATTGACTCAGTTCGTGCTTCAAATAACGCTATGGTTGTGGGTCTGGTATTTATTTTCACAGCTCTCACCATCTTCTCATTGCTTGTGGGTGATATCCTTATGACTATAATTGACCCACGTATCAAATTGACATCTAAAGGAGGTAAATAATGGCTTCAATTGATAAAAGTAAGTTCCAATTTGTAAAGCGCGATGATTTTGCCTCTGAAACAATTGATGCGCCGGCCTATTCATACTGGAAATCAGTGATGCGTCAGTTCTTCAAGAAAAAGTCAACAACTGTTATGTTGGGAATCTTGATTGCTATCATTTTGATGAGCTTTATCTACCCAATGTTTTCAAAATTTGACTTTAATGACGTGTCTAAGGTTAATGACTTTAGTGTGCGTTATGTGCATCCAAATGCTCAATACTGGTTCGGTACGGACAGTAATGGTAAGTCTCTCTTTGACAGTGTTTGGTTTGGAGCTCGTAATTCTATCCTTATTGCTGTTATCGCTACCTTCCTTAACGTTGTCATTGGTTTGCTTGTAGGTGCTGTTTGGGGGATTTCTAAGACCTTCGATATGATTATGATGGAAATCTACAACATCATCTCAAATATTCCTGCCCTCCTTGTAGTTATCGTCTTGACTTACTCATTGGGTGCTGGTTTCTGGAATATGATCTTTGCCATGACTGTCACAGGTTGGATTGGTATTGCCTATACTATTCGTATTCAAATCATGCGTTACCGTGATTTGGAGTACAACTTGGCTTCTCGTACACTGGGAACGCCAACTGCTAAGATTGTGGTTAAAAACATCATGCCGCAACTTGTGTCAGTTATCGTGACTATGGCTAGTCAGCTCTTGCCAGGATTTATCTCTTACGAAGCCTTCCTTTCTTACTTTGGTTTGGGGCTTCCCGTTACAACGCCTAGTCTTGGTCGTTTGATTTCAGACTATGCACAGAACGTTACAGTCAATGCTTATCTCTTCTGGATTCCATTGACTACCTTGATCCTCGTTTCCCTCTCTCTCTTTATTGTCGGTCAAAACTTGGCGGATGCCAGCGACCCACGTACGCATAGATAGGAGTCCAATATGACAGAAAATAAAAATGTAATATTATCGGCTCGCGATATCGTCGTGGAATTTGACGTTCGTGACCGTGTTTTGACAGCTATTCGAGGAGTTTCCCTTGATTTGGTTGAAGGTGAAGTTTTAGCCTTGGTTGGTGAGTCTGGTTCAGGTAAATCAGTTTTGACTAAGACTTTCACAGGGATGCTTGAAGAAAATGGTCGTGTAGCTAGCGGTTCTATTGATTATCGTGGCCAAGATTTGACCAAACTTAAGAGTCACCAAGATTGGGCACCTATTCGTGGAGCTAAGATTGCGACTATCTTCCAAGATCCTATGACCAGTCTTGACCCAATTAAGACTATCGGTAGCCAAATTGTTGAAGTCATTGTCAAACACCAAGGAAAATCAGCCAAAGAAGCTAAAAAAATGGCCATTGATTACATGGACAAGGTTGGTATTCCTGATGCTGAAAAACGTTTCAACGAATATCCTTTCCAATACTCTGGTGGGATGCGTCAACGTATCGTCATTGCCATTGCCTTGGCTTGTCGTCCTGATGTCCTTATCTGTGACGAGCCAACAACTGCCCTTGACGTGACCATTCAAGCTCAAATCATTGACCTCTTGAAATCACTCAAAGAGGAGTATGGTTTCTCAGTGATTTTCATTACCCATGACCTTGGTGTGGTAGCAAGTATCGCTGACAAGGTTGCTGTTATGTATGCTGGTGAAATCATCGAGTACGCAACTGTTGAGGAAATTTTCTATGAGCCTTGTCACCCATACACGTGGAGCTTGCTTTCAAGCTTGCCACAGTTGGCTGACGATAAGGGTGAGCTTTTCTCAATTCCAGGGACACCACCATCACTTTATACACCGGTTGTTGGAGATGCCTTTGCCTTGCGTTCAGATTATGCTATGCAGATTGACTTCGAGGAAAAAGCACCGCAATTCCAAGTTTCAGATACTCACTGGGCTAAGACCTGGCTCTTACATGAGGATGCACCAAAAGTTGAAAAACCTGAGGTTATCCAAAATCTACATGAAAAAATCCGTGCTAATATGGGATTTGCACATTTAGGAGATGAGGAGGAAGGCAATGCCTGAGAAGTTAGTTGAAGTAAAAGATGTGGAGATTTCCTTCGGTGAAGGAAGCAAGAAATTCGTTGCTGTCCACAATGCTAATTTTTTCATCAACAAGGGTGAAACCTTTTCCCTCGTTGGTGAGTCTGGTAGTGGTAAAACTACTATCGGTCGTGCCATTATTGGTCTGAATGATACAAGTAATGGTGAGATTATTTTTGACGGTAAGAAAATCAATGGGCACTTATCTCACTCTGAGAAAAACGACCTTATCCGTCGTATTCAGATGATTTTCCAAGACCCTGCAGCTAGTTTGAATGAACGTGCAACAGTTGATTATATCTTGTCTGAGGGCTTGCATAACTTCCATCTCTATAAAGATGAGGAAGATCGTAAAGCCAAAATCAAAGAAATCATCAAAGAAGTGGGACTTCTTGAGGAACACTTGACACGTTACCCTCACGAATTTTCTGGGGGACAACGTCAACGTATCGGTATTGCGCGTTCCTTGGTTATGCAACCTGACTTGGTCATCGCTGACGAACCAATCTCAGCCCTTGACGTGTCAGTTCGTGCCCAAGTTTTGAACTTGCTTAAGAAATTCCAAAAAGAGTTGGGATTGACCTACCTCTTTATCGCTCACGACTTGTCAGTGGTCCGTTTCATTTCTGACCGTATCGCTGTTATTTACAAGGGAACAATCGTGGAAGTTGCTGAGACAGAAGAACTCTACAACAATCCTATCCACCCTTACACCAAGTCACTCTTGTCTGCTGTTCCTATTCCAGACCCAATCTTGGAACGTAAGAAAGTCTTGAAGGTTTATGATCCAAACCAACATGACTATTCTGTTGATAAACCAGAAATGGTTGAACTACGTCCAGGACACTTCGTTTGGGGTAACAAAGCCGAAATCGAGACTTATCGTAAAGAACAAAGTAAATAAGTCTTTTCAATGCAAAAAAAATCGTGTTCCAAAAGGAACACGGTTTTTCTTTAGTCCAAATTTAAGCGTTTGGTCATGATATAGTAGGTACCAAAGTAACTTGCTGCGATGAGAATGAGAGACTGAACTAGACTAATGATATATGACGAGTTATTACTTGCAGTATATGTTGCATCTCCGGTCAAGGCTGCACCGAGTCCAAAGAAGAAACCAATAAAGAATAGGATAGCCTGAATGGCAAAATAGGCGACAAATCCCATAAGAACTTTGTTAGTGTTAAAGAGGTTACCGATACTAATACAGAGGTAATAGAATAGGATACTGCCAATTGTTCCTAAAATTGTAGAAGGGATGACAAGGTAGAGGGCACCTATTTCTTTTAGGAGCTGTCCCAAGTAACTAGTAGTTAGTAGGAAATCTTTGAAGTCTATATTAAATGCGGCTATAATAGCAATCGAAGCGAGTACTACGAGACTAGAAATCGTATTTAAAATAAAGGCTACCAAGAGTTTAGACAAGATTAATTGGTGGGCAGAAACTGGGAGTGTATTGGTTAGATAGCCTTCTCTCCCAAAGACAGTCTGTGCAAAGCGTCTAACAATGAGGACTATTGTCGCTATATAAATGGTTCCCCATACGATAATGGTAGCAAAAACCATCAGTGTGAAGAAAGCGAAGAAGAGTAGACTAGGTTCTTCGTGACTGTGTTCAAAGGTGAATATTAATTTGTGAAGCATTAAGCCCAAGGGGATAGAGAGTAGGATGGCAATACCATAAATGCCAAGGTACCACTTACGGACCGATTGTAATTCATACTTAACTAATTTCCAAAACATGCTCATACCTCCTAGTTGTGGAACATCTCTCTAAAGAGTTTGTCGATAGATTTGCCATGGGCTTGACGGATATTATCAGCATCCCCTTGAAGTTCAATCTGACCGTATTTTAAGAAGACAACTTCATCTAGGACGGATTCAATATCTGCAATCAAATGGGTTGAAATGATAACAGAAGCATCTTCAGAGTATTGGTTGATGATGGTTTTAAGAATGTAGTCACGTGACGCGGGATCGACTCCACCGATAGGTTCATCGAGGAGATAGAGTTTAGCTTCACGACTCATAACCAAAATCAACTGAACTTTTTCTTTGTTACCTTTTGAAAGGTCCTTAAGGCGCAAATCAGGTTGGAGCTTTAAATCCTGCAAGAGTTGCAAGGCAAGAGGATAACGGAAGTCAGCATAGAAATCTTGGAAGAAGTCCAAGTAGTATTGGATAGTCTTACTTTCATCCAAATAAGTTGTATCAGGTAGATATGCCACTTGAGCTTTGGTGATAGGTGACGGCTGAAATCCATTAATGGTCACTAAACCTGAAGTCGGTTGAAGGAGGCCGTTCAAAATTTTGATTAGGGTTGTTTTACCGCTACCGTTTGGTCCTAAGAGACCAATGATTTTACCAGAAGGGATGGACATGGTCACATCTCTAAGGGCTGGAATACCATTATAGGTCTTGGTGAGATTTGTTAGAGTTACAATATCAGTCATCGGTCTATAAGTCCTTTCCTGTTTGTTCGATGTAGTCAGTGATGATAGATTTGATTTCAGGTGAGCTAAAACCAATGGCTGTCATCTCAGTGACAAAGTTTTTCATGAGACTTTGGGCAATCTCGTGTCGTTTTTGATCAATAAGTTTTTCATCTTCAGTAACAAAGCGACCAGAGGTACGGGCAGAATAGACCAGCCCCTCTTTTTCAAGTTCTTGGAAGGCTCTTTGTACGGTGTTGGGATTGACCCCGGCTTCTTGAGCAAACTCCCTTACGGGTAAGAGTTGTTGTCCCATACTTAATTCCTTGGAAGCTATCTTCAATTTGACGCGGTAGGCGATTTGGAGATAGATTGGCGATTTTTCATCAAATGTCCAAGCCATAAGAGACTCCTTTCTAAAAGTATAATAGTATTATTTTTGTACTATCGTAATGATACAACTAAAATAATGAATTTGCAAGTAAAATGCCATATTTTCTCTAATTTCTTTGGCTTTTCCCAAACTTATATTCCTATTTTTGGTACAATAGGGGCAAGTATATTCGACCTGAAGGGAGATTATTTTGAAAATTTTAGCAACAGATATGGATGGTACTTTTCTAGACCATCTTGGTGCCTATGACAAAGCACGTTTGGATAACCTTTTGGATGCTTGTGAAGCTAAAGATTACGTTTTTACAGTAGCTTCTGGCCGAGCTCTCTTGGCCTTGGAGGAGCTTTTTGATGGTTTTGTGGACCGCATTGCTATTATTGCGGAGAATGGAGCCTTGGTTCAGTACAAGGGTGAAGTCCTGTTTGAGTCCAAGCTAGAACCTAAAGATTATTTAGAAATTGCAGACACGACCTTAGCCTTGCCAACTTGCGAGGGAATTCTCTTGTCGGGACGTCGCGGTGCCTATGCTCCAAACGATGCAGATCCAGCCTATCTTAAGGCCATGGAACGTTACTATGAAAATGTTATGGCAACGAACCTTGAAGCGGTTACAGATGATATTTTCAAGGTAACTGCTAAGTTCCAAGGGGATACCATTATGGAACGTGGTGACTACCTCAACACGATTTTTGAGGATATGACAGCTGTGACAACTGGCTTTGATTCCATGGATATCATCCTTAAAGGGGTGGACAAGGGCTTTGGTCTCTACCATCTTTGTCAAGAGTTGGGGAGACAGGCTTCAGATGTTGTAGCCTTTGGTGATAATCTCAATGATATGGAGATGTTGACCTTTGCTGGGCATGCGGTTGCTACGGGAAATGCCCGCGATGAGATTAAGGCAGTAGCTGACGAAGTGATTGGTCACCATAAAGATGGTGCAGTCTTTGACTTCATGGAAGGATTGGTAGGTTCGGATGTCTGAGATTAAATTGTTGGCCTTGGACCTAGATGGGACCCTCTTTACTAAGGATAAGCAAGTAACAGCTGAAAATAGAGCTGCTCTTAAGGCGGCAGAAGCTAAGGGGATTCATGTGGTCATTACGACTGGTCGTCCTCTGCCAGCTATTACTCATATCTTGGAAGATTTGGGCTTGTTGGATGATAAGCACTATAGTGTGACCTTCAATGGTGGCTTGGTTCAGCGTAATAATGGGGATATCCTCATAAAGAAAGAGATGAGTCGAGAAGATTTAAAGCAGATTTATGCTGTTTTTGAGCCTCTGGGGCTCCCGATGGATGTTATCAGTGATGGCATTGTCTATGGTGTGCCAAGTAAAGGCAATCATTCTCTCTATCGTCAGGCTAATCCTACCTTGACCTTCGTTGATGTGGAGAGTATTGATGACATTCCTGAAAATATCGTCTATAATAAGGTAGTTACGGTCTGTGAGGAAGCATTTTTGGATGCTCAAATTCAAAAAATACCTGACCATTTATACCAGAATTTTGAAGTTTTTAAGTCTCGTGAGATTATCCTTGAGGTTATGCCCAAAGGGGTTCATAAAGCTGTAGGTTTGAAACTTTTGTCTGATTATCTTGCCCTTGATAAAAGTCAGGTCATGGCTATGGGAGATGAGGAAAATGACTTGACCATGTTAGAGTGGGCTGGTCTAGGTGTAGCTATGGCAAATGCTGTTCCTAAGGTTAAGGCTGTTGCCAAGGCAGTAACGACAAAAACTAATGAGGAATCTGGAGTGGCTGAGGCCATCCATAAATATATTCTAGAGAAATAAGGAGAACCAAATGGGTCTATTTGATCGATTATTTGGACAAGAGGAAAACCAGTCACAGGAGACTGTAGCAAATCAGGAAATTTCAGAAACTGAGGCCCTTGATAATCAAGACTTGTCAACAAGTGAAGGGCCAAGTGAAAGTCAAACAGAACAGCTCAGTGAGTCAGAGACTCAAGTAGAAGAGATTTCGTCTACAGAATCTGTTGAAGAAAGCGAAGTAGCGTCTGATGAAGACCATTCTGTTGATAATCAGGCATCAAGTGAATCAGAGGGTGTATCAGAGTCAGAAGAAAGCCAAGTCGCTGTGGATAACCACTTCGCAGATGTCATGGCTGATTACTATGCTAAAAAGGCTCAGGTAGCTGCTGCTGCAGAAAAAGGTGAAACGGTTACTTTTGAGGCTGTTCAAACTCGTAAAGTTGAGGAAAAACCTGAAGAAGTTCAGGCTTCAAAAACTGAAACGGAACAAGAAAAGTACAACCGTACCCTCAAGAAGACGCGTACAGGTTTTGCTGCCCGTTTGAATGAATTCTTTGCGAATTTCCGTCGAGTTGATGAGGAGTTCTTCGAAGAATTGGAAGAAATGCTGATTCTTTCCGATGTTGGGGTTAATGTTGCCACGCAATTAACGGAAGACTTGCGCTATGAAGCCCGCCTCGAAAATGTCAAAAAGACTGAAGATTTGCAACGCTTGATTATCGAAAAACTTGTGGATATCTACGAGAAGGATGATGTCTACAAGGAGCAGATTAATTTCCAAGATGGTTTGACAGTCATGCTTTTCGTTGGTGTCAACGGGGTTGGTAAGACAACGTCTATCGGTAAGTTGGCGCATAAATACAAACAAGAAGGCAAAAAAGTTATGTTGGTAGCTGCTGATACCTTCCGTGCGGGAGCTGTAGCTCAGTTGGTTGAGTGGGGACGTCGTGTTGATGTGCCAGTAGTGACTGGTGCTGAGAAGGCTGACCCAGCTTCAGTGGTCTTTGACGGTATGGAAAAGGCTCTTGCTGAAGGAGTTGATGTCCTTATGATTGATACTGCGGGTCGTTTGCAAAATAAAGACAATCTTATGGCAGAGCTTGAAAAGATTGGTCGTATTATCAAGCGTGTGGTTCCAGAAGCACCTCATGAAACCCTCTTGGCCTTGGATGCCTCAACAGGTCAAAATGCCCTTAGTCAGGCCAAGGAATTTTCAAAAATCACACCTCTTACAGGTCTTGTCTTGACTAAGTTGGATGGTAGTGCCAAGGGTGGTGTAGTTCTGGCCATTCGTCAAGAGTTGGATATTCCAGTTAAATTAATTGGTTTTGGTGAGAAAATTGATGATATTGGTGAGTTCCATTCAGAAGAATTCATGCAAGGTCTCTTGACTGGTTTGGTTTAAAAGAGTGTTTAAAAAGAGTGAGTACTGGGAAAAGGGATTCACTCTTTTTAATGGTGTCCTCACCTTGAAAAAAGTCACTTTTATTGGTAAAATAGTAAGGAAAAACGCATGCTTTGAAAAGTGAGCTGTAACTTAATCACTGAACAACCCCTAAGCCATAAAAAGAGAGGATTGCTTTCTCTTTTTTAAGGTGAGTCATAAGAAGATTTTTAATCTTAGTTTAAGGAGAAGACATGTCTGAACGTGGACTTTTGATTGTTTTTTCAGGGCCTTCTGGTGTCGGAAAAGGAACTGTTCGTCAGGAGATTTTTTCAACACCTGACCACAAATTTGAATACTCAGTATCAATGACCACGCGTGCTCAACGTCCTGGTGAAGTTGATGGGAAGGATTATTTCTTCCGTTCGCGTGAGGAATTTGAAGAACTTATTCGTAATGGTCAAATGTTGGAATATGCTGAGTATGTAGGTAACTACTACGGAACACCTTTGACTTATGTCAATGAAACCTTGGATAAAGGTATTGATGTTTTCCTTGAAATCGAGGTTCAAGGTGCCCTTCAGGTTAAGAAAAAGGTCCCAGATGCTGTCTTCATCTTTTTGACGCCACCAGATTTGAACGAGCTTCAAGAACGTTTGGTTGGTCGTGGAACAGATTCTGAGGAAGTTATTGCTCAACGAATCGAGCGTGCGCGTGAAGAAATTGCTCTCATGAGCGAATACGATTATGCCATTGTTAATGACGAAGTGCCTTTGGCTGCTGAACGTGTCAAACGTGTTATTGAAGCAGAACACTTCCGTGTTGACCGTGTGATTGGCCGCTATCGTAATATGATTTCAGAAAAGAAATTATCAGATAAATAAATTAGAAATAGGTATAGAATTATGATGTTGAAACCCTCTATTGACAAACTTTTGGATAAAGTGCCTTCAAAATATTCATTGGTTATTTTGCAAGCAAAACGCGCCCATGAATTGGCTGCTGGTGCTGAACCAACTCAAGAGTTTACGTCAGTAAAACCAACCCTTCAAGCCCTTGAAGAAATTGAATCTGGTAATGTGACTATTCACCCAGATCCAGAATCTAAACGTGAATTGGCACGTTTGAAAGTTATCCAAGCACGTCTTGCTGCTGAGGAAGAAGAACGTAAAATCAAAGAACAAATCGCTAAAGAAAAAGAAGAAGGCGATAAAATCTAAAATCAAAGTCATGCTTTGGTTTATGAGGAGAGGGGGGAGCTGAGGCATAGTGTCTCAGCTTCCTTCTTTATGATGATAATCAAGAGCTCAGCTTTTCTTGAGCTTGAAAGATACTGGTCTTAAGGAAGTGACAGGAGGAAATTTATGGTTTTAGTAGCACAAATTATTGTAGACGTTCCTCTGATGCAGACGGACAGACCTTATAGTTACCTTATCCCTGAAGCTATGCAAGGTCAAATTGCCATTGGTATGCGAGTGCATGTACCTTTCGGTAAAGGAAATCGTCTATTGCAAGGCTTTGTTATCGGCTTAGAAGAGCAGGAGAACTTAAGAGATTTTCCTGAATTAAAACCTATTGCTGAGCTTTTAGATTATGAGCCGGTCCTTAATCAGGATCAGCTGGATTTGGCTGATCAGATGCGACATACGGTCTTTTCCTATAAGATTTCCATCTTGAAGTCAATGCTACCTGGTCTCCTTAATTCTCAGTACGATAAGGTTATCATGGCGACTGATAAACTGGACGAAGAGGATAAAAAGATTTTTCTTCAGGGGCAGGATCATGTTCTTTTCTCGCAGTTGTCAGAGGAGCAGCGTCAAGCCATTCCTCGTCTGGTCCAGTCTGGGCGTGTAACGGTTGATTACCTTGCTAAGGATAAGCAGAACATTAAGACTGAGAAGCACTATAGTGTTCAAAAGGGCATTCTTGAGACTTTGGCTATTTCGCAACGGGCTAAGAGGCGTTTGGAGATGCGAGACTTCTTGCTCGAGAAGAGTGAGTCAGGGAAGGTGGCAGACCTCCACAAGCTTTTTTCACGAGATGTGGTTAAGTTTTTCATTGAAGCTGGTGCCTTGGTCATCACTGAAGTTGAGGTCAATCGTGCCGACAGCTACTTTGAGAAGGTAGAAAAGACGGATTTTCTTGAGCTTAATGCTCAACAGGCGCACGCTGTTGAAGAAATGACGCGTCAAATCGGACAAGGTGGCAAACCTTTCTTATTGGAAGGGGTAACGGGATCAGGTAAGACAGAGGTCTATCTACATCTTATCGAGAGGACCTTGGCTATGGGGAAAACAGCTATTGTCTTGGTGCCAGAGATTTCCCTGACGCCCCAAATGACCAATCGTTTCATTTCACGTTTTGGTGACTTGGTGGCCATTATGCATTCAGGCTTGTCAGACGGTGAGAAATTTGACGAGTGGCGAAAGGTTAGGTCAGGCCAGGCCAAGGTTGTCGTAGGAGCGCGTTCGGCTGTCTTTGCTCCCTTGGACAATATCGGAGCGATCATTATCGATGAGGAACATGAGGCTACTTATAAGCAGGAGTCTAATCCTCGCTACCATGCTAGAGATGTGGCCTTGCTTAGGGCTAAGAGTCATGGAGCTGTGCTTGTCCTTGGGTCAGCAACACCATCTATTGAGACTCGGGCGAGAGCTCAGAAAGGGGTTTACCATTTTCTTGAGTTGACTCAGAGGGCAAATCCTAATGCCAAAATTCCTCAGGTGGAAGTGGTGGACTTTAAGGACTTTGTGGGCCGTCAAGAGGCGAGTGATTTTACGCCACCTCTCTTAGAGAAAATCCGAGAACGCTTGGGACGTAAGGAACAAGTCGTGCTAATGTTGAACCGTCGTGGCTATTCCTCTTTTGTCATGTGTCGTGACTGTGGCTATGTGGATGATTGTCCCAACTGTGATATTTCATTGACCTTGCACATGGATACCAAGACCATGAATTGCCACTATTGTGATTTTCAAAAAGCGATACCACATGTCTGCCCTAACTGTCAGAGTCGTCAGATTCGTTATTATGGGACTGGGACACAGAAGGCCTATGACCAATTGACGGAACTTTTGCCAGAAGCCAGAGTGATTCGTATGGATGTTGATACGACACGCAAGAAAGGGGCTCACGAGAAACTCTTGGAGGCCTTTGGAAGTGGTAAGGCCGACATTTTGCTTGGAACTCAGATGATTGCCAAGGGCTTGGATTTTCCAAATGTTACCTTGGTAGGGGTCTTGAATGCAGATACGTCGCTAAATTTACCAGATTTTCGTTCAGCTGAGCGTACCTTCCAACTGTTGACTCAGGTTGCTGGTCGTGCTGGTCGTGCTGACAAGGAAGGGGAAGTTATTATTCAAACCTATAATCCTAGTCATTATGCCATTCGTTTTGCACAGCAACAGGATTATGAAGGTTTCTACGCCTATGAAATGGGGATTCGACGTCAGTTGGCCTATCCGCCTTATTTCTATACGGTAGGAATTACGCTTTCTCACAAGGATGAAGAGTTTGTGGTTCGCAAGAGCTATGAGGTTATGGCTTATTTAAGAGAGCACCTGTCAGACAAGGTGACCTTCCTAGGGCCTACGCCTAAGCCAATTGCCCGAACACATAACCTTTATCATTATCAGATTATTATCAAATATCGTTTTGAGGATAACTTGGAAGAAACGCTTAATAGGGTCCTCGATATGACTCAGGAACCTGAAAACAAGGACCTGCGTTTGATTATTGATCACGAACCTCAGAATTTTACCTAATCTAGAAAAGGAAGAATATGACAAAATTAGTATTTATGGGAACGCCTGCCTTTTCAGCGACAGTGCTGGAAGGACTTTTGACCGATGAGCGTTATGATATTGTCGCTGTGGTGACGCAACCAGACCGTGCTGTCGGCCGTAAAAAAGAAATCCGCATGACACCGGTCAAGGAAGTAGCCTTGGCGCATGACTTGCCAATTTATCAACCTGAAAAGTTGTCAGGTTCTGAGGAAATGGCACAACTGATGGCACTTGGTGCTGATGGAATTGTTACTGCGGCTTATGGACAATTTTTGCCAAGCAAGTTACTTGATAGCATGGATTTTGCAGTGAATGTCCACGCTTCACTCCTGCCAAAATACCGTGGTGGAGCACCTATCCACTATGCCATTATTAATGGTGATGCAGAAGCAGGTGTGACCATTATGGAAATGGTCAAGGAAATGGATGCTGGTGACATGGTTAGCCAAAAGGCCTTGCCAATTCTTGACGAGGATAATGTTGGTACCATGTTTGAAAAATTGGCAGTCTTGGGTCGTGACCTCTTGCTTGAAACCTTGCCTGCCTATATCGCTGGGGAAATCAAACCTGTTCCTCAAGATGCCAGTCAGGTAACGTTTTCGCCAAATATTAGCCCAGAAGAGGAGCGCCTTGATTGGAATAAGCCGGCTCGTGACATCTTCAATCAAATCCGTGGTATGTACCCATGGCCTGTGGCCCATACCTTGCTTGATGGCAAACGTTTCAAAATTTATGAGGCGGACTTGGCAGAAGGTCAAGGACAGGCTGGTCATATTATTGAAAAAACCAAGAAGAGTTTGGTAGTTGCGACTGGCCAAGGAGCTATTTCGCTTAAGACAGTTCAACCTGCTGGAAAACCTCGTATGGCTATTGCTGATTTCCTTAATGGGGTCGGACGCAATCTTGAAGTAGGTGATGCATTTGGCCAATGATTGGAAAAAAACAGCTCGTGGACAGGCACTCGAAGTCTTAGAAGAAGTCTTCCAGGAAGGGGCTTACTCAAATATTGCTCTCAATGCACATCTGAGCAAGTCGCAGCTGACAGATAAGGACAAGGCCTTGGTGACGGAAATTGTCTATGGGACCGTGGCTCGTAAGATTACTTTGGAGTGGATTCTAGCCCATGTTATTGAGGACCGTGATAAGCTTGAACCTTGGGTATATGACTTATTACTTTTAAGTCTCTATCAGCTAGCCTATTTAGATAAGATTCCAGCCCATGCAGTAGTTAACGATGCTGTTGCTATTGCCAAAAATCGTGGCAATAAAAAGGGTGCTGAGAAGCTGGTCAATGCGGTTCTTCGTAAACTATCTAGCCAGCCTTTGCCAGATCCAAGCCAGATTAAACGTGTCAATAAACGCTATTCCGTTCAGTATTCTCTACCTGTATGGTTGGTTAAAAAACTTATCGACCAGTACGGGGAAGACCGTGCCCTTGCTATTTTCAAAAGCCTCTTTGTGAGAAATAAGGCTAGTGTGCGTGTAACGGATGCGTCACGTTTGGAAGAGATTGCGGAGGCCACTGGGGCTGAGTGTTCAGTATTATCCCCAGTCGGGCTTGTTAAGTCTTCAGGTTACTTTGCTGGGACAGATTATTTTAAAGAGGGCTTGTTGACCATTCAGGATGAGACCAGTCAACTGGTTGCACCAACTTTAGGGATTCTAGGTGAGGAAGAAATCCTGGATGCCTGTGCGGCACCTGGTGGTAAGACGGTACATATGGCCTCTTATTTGACGAGTGGACATGTGACGGCGCTCGACCTCTATGATCATAAGCTTGCCCTTATCGAAGAAAATGCCCAACGTCTTGGCCTAGCTGATAAGGTTAAGACACAGAAACTGGATGCTAGTCAGGTACATCAAGTCTTTCCGGCTGATAGTTTTGACAAGATTTTAGTGGATGCTCCTTGTTCAGGGATTGGGCTCATTCGTCGGAAACCTGATATCAAATATAACAAGGACCTCCAAGACTTTGAGTCTCTTAAGGCTGTGCAGTTGGATATCCTATCCAGCGTTTGTCAAACCCTACGAAAAGGTGGTATAATAACATATAGTACTTGCACCATCATAGCAGAAGAAAATCAAGAGGTGATTCAAGCCTTTCTTGAGAGCCATCCTGATTTTGAGCAAGTTGCCTTAGACCATCCATGTAAAGACATCGTGGTCAATGGCTGTTTGGCAATTACCCCCGAACAGTATCTAACTGATGGTTTTTTCATCGCACAGTTGCGTAAAAAAGCTTAGGGTTACAGAGGAGGAAATGCTGACGCAAGTCAGAAAGAAAACTATGGAAATATCATTATTAACGGACATTGGCCAAAAACGGTCAAATAACCAAGATTTTGTTAATAAATTTGTCAACCAAGCTGGTGTTACCCTTGTCGTTGTTGCAGACGGAATGGGTGGACACCGTGCTGGAAATATTGCCAGTGAGATGTCAGTAACTGACCTTGGTCGTGACTGGATTAACACTGATTTTCGTGAGTTGAGTCAAATTCGTGATTGGATGATTGCTGCTATTGATGCAGAAAATCGTAAAATCTATGAACTTGGCCAAAACGAAGAATATAAGGGAATGGGAACAACTATCGAGGTTCTTGCCTTTGTTGATAATGCTGTGATTTTCGCCCATGTTGGGGATTCACGTATTGCCCTTATCCGTAATGGTGAGTATAAGCAATTGACGAATGACCACTCTTTGGTCAATGCTCTTATCAAGGCTGGTCAGTTGACCGAAGAAGAAGCAGCGGTTCACCCACAACGTAATATCATTACGCAATCTATTGGGCAAGCTGCTCCGATTGAGGCTGACCTTGGTGTCCAACAATTGGAACCAGGAGACTATATTTTGGCCAATTCAGATGGTTTGACCAATATGATTTCAGTCGAACAAATTGTTCATATTGTCAACAGCCCTGGTTTCGTCGAAGAAAAAACGAGTCGTTTGGTAGCTGCAGCCAATGAGGCTGGTGGTCATGATAATATTACCGTTGCTCTCATCAAAATAGAAAGTGAGGAAGGATAATGATCCAAGTTGGCAAATTGTTTGCTGGACGTTATCGAATCCTTAAGTCTATCGGGCGTGGTGGTATGGCGGATGTTTATCTGGCTAACGACCTGATTCTGGATAATGAAAGAGTAGCTATTAAGGTGCTACGTACCAATTACCAAACGGATCAGGTGGCTGTGGCGCGTTTCCAGCGTGAAGCGCGTGCCATGGCAGAACTCAGTCATCCTAATATCGTTGCTATCCGAGATATTGGCGAAGAAGACGGCCAGCAGTTCTTGGTGATGGAGTATGTGGATGGTTCGGACTTGAAGAAATATATTCAAGACCATGCGCCACTTTCTAACCAAGATGTTGTGCGTATCATGGGGGAGGTTCTTTCCGCCATGACTCTTGCCCACCAAAAGGGCATTATCCACCGTGACCTTAAGCCACAAAACGTTCTTTTAACTAAGGACGGTACAGCCAAGGTCACAGACTTCGGAATTGCGGTTGCCTTTGCAGAGACTAGTCTAACTCAAACTAACTCTATGTTGGGTTCTGTCCACTACCTCTCACCAGAGCAGGCTCGTGGATCGAAAGCAACTATCCAAAGCGACATCTATGCTATGGGTATTATGCTTTTTGAAATGTTGACAGGTCATATTCCTTATGATGGTGACAGTGCAGTAACCATTGCACTCCAACATTTCCAAAAGCCACTCCCATCTATTTTGGCAGAGAACCGTAATGTTCCCCAAGCCTTGGAAAACGTGGTTATTCGAGCAACAGCCAAAAAACTAGAAAATCGTTATAATAGTACTTTGGAAATGAGCCGTGACTTGGTAACGAGTTTGCATCCTAGTCATCGACGCGATGCCAAGGTAGTCTTTGATGATATGACGGATACTAAGACCTTGCCAAAGGTTGATCCAGTTCCATCAGCAAGCCTTGAGAAAAAGGCTGTTGCTGCTGAGCCATCAGAGCCTACACCTGCTCCAAGTAAACAACCAAGGAAGAAAACGACACCAGCTAAGAAGAAAAAGAAGAAAAACTTTTTCTCAACCTTGCTCAAAGTTTTCCTAGGACTTGTCTTTATTGGTATTATCATCTTTGCCTATTTGGTATTTACCAATCCTGATAATGTCCAGGTGCCTAATGTGGTCGGTCAAGAGTTGTCCGCAGCTCAGACTAACATTGAGGGTGCTGGATTTAAGGTAGGAGAAGTTAAGGAAGTGGAAGATGACTCTGTCGATACAGGCAAGGTCATCAAGACTGATCCTACAGCTGGAACCACACGAAAAGAAGGATCAAGCATTGATGTCTATGTTTCTTCCGGTAGTAAAGGCTTCGCTTTGAAAGATTACAAAGGTAAGAACTATAAGGATGCCATTGAGGACTTAACTTCGAATTATGGCGTTTCTGAGGACCAAATTGATATTCAGCATGTCGAAGACGACAGTGCTGAAGAGGGAGAAATCCTATCTCAAAGTCCAGGGAAAAACAAGTCTTTCAATCCTAAGGATAGTAAGGCCAAGATTAAGTTCCGTGTGGCAACTCCTAAGACAGTTACCATGCCTGATGTGACTGGTTTGACGGTTTCAACAGCGGTTCAAACCTTGAATCGTAAGAGTATCTTAAGTAGTAGTATCGAGTATCATGACTATAATACTGGTGCCAAGTTAGACAAGGATAAGGTTCCTAGCAGTACAGAGGTCCTTTATCAAGATCCACAAGCTGGTACAAGTGTTGATGGTACAGTGATTCTCTATGTTTCAGTTGCAACAGCAAGTTCAAGTCTACAGTCAAGCTCAAGCAGTACGACACATTCGTCATCGACGAGCTCAAGTACTGACAGTACAACTTCAAGCACTGAAACCTCGACAGAGGCTACTCACACAGAGCTACAGTAGTTTTAAATAACTAAGATAACAAAAAAAGAGAGGTTATTTCATCTCTCTTTTTTGTTATCTAGACTTCTTGTCGATAGCTTAAAAAGCCTGCTTGCCAGGGGTCAGAGATTCTTTTATAATGAAGACATCACATATAGGAGAGACGCTATGAGAAACCGTAGAAAACTGAGAAGGTATATCATTACCTACGATATCGTCATGACGGTCCTGGCCCTGATTTCCATTGGCTTGGTTATCTTTGATTTGGTTGGATTAATTTCAATTGGAAGGCGACCTTTCAGAGTGATAGATCAGTCTATAACGCTCATCTTTGCCATTGATTATGCGATTCGTTTCTCCTTGGCACCTCGTAAGCGAATTTTTGTTAAAACGCATATCTTGGACTTGTTAGCTATCATTCCCTACAATGAAGTCTTTACCTTCCTTCGTTTTTCAAGGGTGGGACGCTTTGCTCGTTTGGCCAAACTCTCCCGCTTAATTGGTTTGAGTAGCAAGCTCAAGCACATTTCCAATCGCATTAATCGCAGAAATGGCTTTTATTTTCTGCTTTCGGTTAATAGCATTATCATCCTTATCAGTAGTGCTATTATTGCTAGAGTAGAGCACCATAATTTTATAGATGCTATTTGGTGGTCTGTAGCAACGGTTACTACGGTAGGTTATGGTGATATCGTTCCTCGAACATTGGTAGGTAAGGCCGTTGCGGTCGTTCTTATGTTTAGTGGGATTGCCACTCTGGGGTTGTTAACAAGCTCTCTCAATAATATTTTTGTGCGGTCAGGTCGTCAGACTGAAAGAAAATTGGCTGAGATTGAGAAGGAGTTGGCAGAGCAGCGTGTCATACTGGAGGAAATCAGAAGTACGGTGCAACTCATAAATAGTAAAATGGACGAAACTGACGATTAAGATTTTTGAATGAAAGACAGTGTTTCCTATAATGGAGGCACTTTTTTTGAATTCTGCTGCCCCTTTTCTATCTTGGTTAGTCGGTGCTCAAACTGGGTCTTTTTGTCAATTGCCTTAAAATTTGATAGAATGAACCCTGTATACTTTTATTTGAGAGGTCCTTATGACCAAATTTAATTTTTTCTTAGTGGTGGAAGCCCTGCTTTTGACTCTGGGCCTGATTACCATCTTTAATAATGATATTACCAGTTTTATTTTCATTCTGGTCTTGACCTTGTTGGCTGTTCGCTTTTTTAACAAGGAGTCCAAGAGTGATTTTGTCTTGACCGTCTGTTTGATCTCACTTTTTCTGGTTTCCATGTGGAATATCTATGTGGTTCTTGCTATTTTGGTGGGTGTGGCCTATGTCATGATAAACCATTTTTCACAGGTTAAGAAAAAGAATCGCTACGCCCTCATCCAATTCAAAGAAGATAATTTGAATCCTCGAGCTGTCCGAAATCAGTGGATTGGGACTCGTATGGAACCTGTCAGTGATCGTTATGACTTTGATGATATCAATATCATCCGTTTCTTTGGGACAGATGTGATTGATTTGACTCAGGTTATTGTTTCGGGGCGAGATAATGTCGTGATTTTGCAGAAACTCTATGGACCGACGACTATCTTGGTACCAATTGATGTTTCCGTTAAACTCAACATATCGGCAATCTATAGCTCTGTCACCTTCTTTAATGAAGATGAATACGATCTCCGTTATGAAAGCTTGACCTTGCAGGGGGCAGAGTATGAGCATGCCCATCGGACGGTTAAATTGATTCTCAATGTGGGAGCTGGACCAGTGGAGGTACGTCGCAAATGAAGAAACAGTACCTATTTTTAATCCTGATTTATTCGGTTGTAGTTTTGGTTGGTGTTACCCTTGTAGTGATGGATAGCTTTAACCTCAACTTTTCACTGGTTTTCGGCAATCTGCCTCAGGCCTTCCATTTCCTTTTTAACATGTTTTTTGTGGTTCTGAGTTTGCTCATTTTGCTTTATATTCTCTGGGCCATTGCCAATGATAACAGTATGCGGTCAGTCAATCAGGATTTGCGCCGCATTATCAATAATCAACCAGTCAAACGTCAGGGAGATATTGAGTTAGACAAGAATATGATGCGCCTGTCTCATAAGATGCGTAAATTGACTAAGGACTTGCAGAAAACTGAGAATGCCCAAGCTCTTCAAAGCCGTGATATTATTAAGAAGGAGCGAGGACGTATTGCTCGTGACCTTCACGATACCGTTAGTCAGGAGCTTTTTGCGGCTAGTATGATCCTATCTGGTGTTTCTCAGATGGCGGACCAGCTAAGTAAAGAAGATTTGCATAATCAAATCCAGGCGGTTGAGGCCATGCTGACGGACGCTCAAAATGATATGCGTGTCTTGCTTTTGCATCTTCGCCCGACAGAGCTTGAGAACAAGACCTTGCAAGAAGGCTTGCAGATGATCCTTAAGGAATTAACCGATAAATCCAATATCCATGTCGTCTACAAGGATATGGTTAAGAAAGTGCCCAAGCGTATTGAAAATAATCTCTTTAGGATTGCCCAAGAGTTTATCTCTAATACCCTTAAACACGCCAAGGCTAGCCAGATAGAGGTTTATCTCTATCAAAATAGTCAGGAAATTCAATTGAAAATGTTGGATAATGGTGTTGGTTATGACTTAAATGCTTCGACTGACGAGATGAGTTATGGCTTGAAAAATATCCAAGAGCGTGTCGATGAAATGGCAGGAACTGTGCAGTTCCTATCTGCTAAAGGTAAGGGGACGTCTATTGATGTCCGTGTGCCGATATTAAGAGGAGAAGACAATGTCGAATAAGATTAATGTGATTTTGGTCGATGACCATGAGATGGTCCGTTTGGGCCTTAAGAGTTTCTTGAATCTCCAAGGAGATATAGAAGTAGTTGGAGAGGCAGGGAATGGTCGAGAGGGTGTCGATCTTGCCTTGGAACTGCGTCCGGATGTCGTCGTTATGGATCTTGTCATGCCTGAATTAGATGGTGTTCAAGCGACTTTGGAATTGCTCAAAGAATGGCCTGAAGCCAAGATTTTGGTTTTGACTAGCTATTTGGACAATGAAAAAATTTACCCAGTCATTGAAGCTGGTGCTAAAGGCTATATGCTTAAAACTAGTAGTGCGGCAGAGATTCTCAATAGTATCCGTAAGGTTTACCGTGGTGAAGAAGCTATCGAAACTGAGGTGGACAATAAGATTAAATACCATGATAGTCATCCGGACTTACACGATGACTTGACGGCACGTGAACGTGATATCTTGGCCCTTTTGGCTAAGGGGTATGACAATCAAACCATTGCTAATGAGCTATTTATTTCATTGAAAACCGTTAAAACTCACGTGTCTAATATCCTAGGAAAACTCAATGTTGATGACCGTACTCAGGCTGTCGTTTATGCCTTTAGACATCATTTGGTTTCGCAGGATGATGAATAAAGCTATCAACTAAGCTTGTTATCTTGGGACTAGGGAGGGTTATCATAACTCTTAATCCTAAGTCGGATTTTGCGAGTCAAAGTTTTTGACTTTATTTCTAGGAAAACATATAATTAAATCATCCTAAAACTTTTCTTTTTTCATATGAGGTTGAAGCGACCTCATATCATCTATCTAAGTTCGCTTAGATGATGAAATCTCCTAACTCCTAGCAATCGGTATTTCCGGTTGCTTTTTTTGAAAAAAGTTTAAAAAAGTGTTGACAGCCAACTAGTTTTTCTGTAGAATAGTAAGAGTCTTTTGGGGTATAGCCAAGCGGTAAGGCAAGGGACTTTGACTCCCTCATGCGTTGG
>OGJD01000784.1_pt1 | contig 23686 bp, 19 predicted proteins | sample 1571971 | NCBI WGS metagenome assembly OGJD01 (sample SAMEA2582117, study PRJEB24529) | metagenome | biome: Human gut stool | place: China | collected 2011
AACGACCCGAAGGGCGAAGCGCGCAGCGCTGAGTAATCCTTCCCCCACCACCATCACTTTCAAAAGCCCCGGAATTCTCAAACGAATCCGCAATCAAATATTCTGCCCAAGCGGGGAAGGATGAGAAGCTTCGACCAAGGTTCGACTTGAGCGCCAGCGAGAGAGCGTTGCCGCAGGCAACGACCCGAAGGGCGAAGCGCGCAGCGCTGAGTAATCCTTCCCCCACCACCATCGCTTCCTTAAATAATCAAAACCTGTTACTCCGAGCTAATTTTGCCCGATGGCACCACGTTTACCGGGCCTACAATATCCTCCCCTGTAGGTCGGATAAGCGAAGCGCATCCGACAACTCACCCCGCACCGTGCCCATAAAAAAACCCCGCCGAAGCAGGGTCTATGTGAACTAAAATTCGCTTAGTGACGAGCGCGCACCAGCTGGTACTTACGTGTCAGATACTCCACCGGTACGCTCCAGATGTGTACCAGACGCGAGAACGGGAACAGCAGGAATAACGTCATCCCCAGCACCAGGTGCAGACGGAAGATAAACGCCACACCATCGAGGTGTTGAGAAGCGCCACCGTGGAAGGTCACCACCGACTGCGCCCAGCCAACCAGTTTCATCATCTCGCTACCGTCCATATGCTGAGCGGAGAACGGAATGGTCAACAGGCCCAGCGCGCACTGGATAACGAGCAGCGACAGGATCAGGATATCCGCTCCGGTAGTGGTTGCACGCACGCGTGGGCTGAACAGACGACGCTTCAGTAACAGCACGCCGCCAATCAGACACAGCACGCCGCTGGCACCACCAGCAAACATCGCCATTTTCTGTTTCACTTCAATCGGCAGCCAGGCTTCATACATCCAGTGCGGCGTCAGCATACCGAAGAAGTGACCAACAAAAATCCCCAGAATACCGATATGGAACAGGTTCGACGCCAGGTTCATCCCTTTGCGATCCAGCATCTGGCTGGACGCCGCGCGCCAGGTGTACTGCCCGTAGTCATAACGCAGCCAGCTACCAATCAGGAAGACCGCCCCGGCTATGTACGGGTAGATATCAAAGAAGAACATATTCAGGAATTGCATTAGTGCTGTCCTCCGGTGGTGATATTCAGATATTGCGGCGCGACGGCACCGGCAAAGCGACGCTGATGAGCAGTGATTGCTGAATCACCGCAGCCTTTGTCAGCAAAGAATTTAACCTGCTCTTCTTCCCAGACAGCATCCAGCGCCTGCGGCGTATCATCGCGCGCTTCGTCGGCAATTTTTTCCGCCACTTTGTCGCTGTCGATAGCGGTATTGGCCAATTTCAGCAGCAGATCAAACATCACGGCATAACGGCTTTCACGCTGTTGCAGACGCGCGCTCAGCAATGCCAGAATCGGCGCGATATCTTTCAAACCTTCCACGGCTTCGCTTTGCGGCAGCTGCGACAGGTACTCCAGATACAGCGGCAGATGGTCCGGTAATTCGCGGCTGTTTAACTGCAAGCCGTGCTGCTCGTACTGCGCCAGCAGGTCCACCATCGCCTGGCCGCGGTCACGGGATTCACCGTGAACATGTTCAAATAGCAACAGTGACGTGGCGCGGCCACGGTCGAACAGTTCGCTGTACTGGGCCTGGGCATCGAGCGGATCCATCGCCGTTAAATCGCGCAGGAAAATGCCCAGCGCATGGGCATCTTCTTTCGACAGATTTTTCGACGCAGCAATCGCCTCAAACATCTCTTGTTGATGCTGCCATAAGGCAGCATCCGGATATTCAAGGAGACGCGATACAATCACGAGTTCGATCATGGATGCGGCTCCGTTTTGCTGGTCACATCGATGGCATCGATACGACGGCTGTTGAACAGATTGAATTTGGTATCTGAACCGTGGCAGCCATCACCAAAGGTAAAGCCGCAGCCATTTTTCTCCGGGAAGGCTTCCCGTGCCAGTTCACGATGACTACTCGGCACCACAAAGCGATCTTCGTAGTTAGCAATCGCCAGATAACGGTACATCTCCTGTGCCTGGGCTTCGGTCAGACCGACCTCTTCCAGCGCACGGGTATCAACTTTACCGTCAACGGTTTCAGCACGTTTGTAATGACGCATCGCCAGCATACGTTTCAGTGCGCGCAGTACCGGTTTGGTATCACCGGCGGTCAGCAGATTCGCCAGATACTGTACCGGAATACGCAAGCTTTCGACGTCTGGCAGAATGCCGTTGCTACCCAGCTCACCCGCGTCTGCTGCAGACTGAATCGGAGACAGAGGCGGCACGTACCAGACCATCGGCAGTGTGCGATATTCTGGATGCAGCGGCAGCGCCAGTTTCCATTCCATTGCCATTTTATAAACCGGCGACTGCTGTGCGGCTTCAATAACGCTCAGCGGAATACCGTCTTTAATCGCCTGCTCGATGACTTTCGGATCGTTCGGATCGAGGAACACCTCCAGCTGACGCTGGTAAAGATCTTTCTCGTTCTCGGTGCTGGCTGCACGTTCAATCGCGTCGGCATCGTACAGCAGCACGCCAAGATAACGGATACGACCGACACAGGTTTCTGAGCACACGGTCGGCTGACCCGCTTCAATACGCGGATAGCAGAAGATGCACTTCTCAGACTTACCGCTCTTCCAGTTGAAGTAGATTTTTTTGTACGGGCATCCGGTGATGCACATACGCCAGCCACGGCATTTATCCTGGTCGATCAGGACGATGCCATCTTCTTCACGCTTGTAAATCGCACCGCTCGGGCAGGTCGCCACACATGCCGGGTTCAGGCAGTGTTCGCACAGGCGCGGCAAATACATCATAAAGGTGTTTTCGAACTGGCTATACATCGCCTTCTGGATGTTGTCGAAGTTCTTGTCTTTCGCCAGTTTGTCAAACTCACCACCCAGGTCATCTTCCCAGTTCGGCCCTTTTTCGATTTTCGCCATCCGTTCCCCGGTAATCAGCGAACGCGGACGGGCAATCGGCTGCGATTTGCTGCCTTCCGGCGCGGTATGCAGGTTCTGATAGTCAAAATCGAACGGCTCGTAATAATCGTCGATCCCCGGCAGATGCGGGTTAGCGAAGATTTTACCCAGCAGCATGGCGCGGTTACCCATGCGCGGCTGCAGTTTGCCATTGATTTTACGGATCCAGCCGCCTTTGTATTTTTCCTGGTTTTCCCAGTCAGTCGGGAAGCCCTGACCCGGCTTGGTTTCCACGTTGTTGAACCACGCGTATTCCACGCCTTCACGGCTGGTCCAGACGTTTTTACAGGTAACTGAACAGGTGTGGCAGCCGATGCACTTATCGAGATTCAGCACCATGCCGACTTGTGAACGAATTTTCATTTTACGCTCTCCTGTACCTGGTCATTGCCTTCGCCATCTAACCAGTCAATGTTCTTCATCTTACGCACTACAACAAACTCATCGCGGTTAGAACCTACGGTGCCGTAGTAGTTAAAGCCGTATGCCAGATGGGCATAGCCGCCGATCATATGCGTCGGTTTCGGCGTGATACGGGTGACCGAGTTATGGATACCACCACGCTGTTGGGTAATTTCCGAACCAGGCAGGTTAACGATACGTTCCTGCGCGTGGTACATCATGGTCATCCCTGCCGGAACACGCTGGCTGACAACCGCACGGGCAGTCAGAGCACCGTTGCTGTTGAATACTTCAATCCAGTCGTTATCGGCGATACCCAGATCTTTGGCATCGGCTTCACTCAACCAGACCACCGGACCACCGCGACCTAAAGTCAGCATCAGCAGGTTGTCGCTGTAGGTGGAGTGGATACCCCACTTCTGGTGCGGCGTCAGGAAGTTGAGCGCTTTTTCCGGGTTGCCGTTGGATTTCTGGCCTATCACTTCTTTCACCGAACGGGTGTCGATCGGCGGACGATAAACCAGCAGGCTTTCACCGAAATCACGCATCCACTGGTGATCCTGATACAGTTGCTGACGACCAGAGAGCGTACGCCATGGGATCAGCTCGTGAACGTTGGTGTAACCGGCGTTGTAAGAAACGTGTTCATCTTCCAGACCAGACCAGGTCGGGCTGGAGATAATTTTGCGCGGCTGTGCCTGAATATCGCGGAAGCGGATCTTCTCGTCTTCTTTATTCAGCGCCAGATGCGTATGGTCACGACCGGTAAATTCGCTCAGGGCAGCCCAGGCTTTCACGGCTACCTGACCGTTGGTTTCCGGTGCCAGTGTCAGGATCATCTCTGCCGCATCAATTGCGGTGTTCAGCATCGGCTGGCCTTTCGCCGGACCTTCCGCTTTGGTGTAGTTGAGCTTACGCAGCAGATCCATCTCGCTCTGGGTGTTCCAGGCAATCCCTTTACCGCCGTTACCGATTTTCTCCATCAGCGGGCCGATAGAAGTAAAGCGTTCGTAAGTTGCCGGATAATCGCGCTCTACGACCATAATGTGCGGTGCAGTTTTGCCTGGGATCAGGTCGCATTCGCCTTTTTTCCAGTCTTTCACATCCAGCGGCTGCGCCAGTTCAGCGGCAGAGTCATGCTGGATAGGCAGCGTGACGATGTCGGTTTCTTTACCCAGATGGCCGACGCACACTTCGGAGAATTTCTTCGCGATGGCTTTGTAGATTTCCCAGTCGCTTTTCGCTTCCCAGGCCGGATCGACCGCCGCAGACAGCGGGTGAATAAACGGATGCATATCCGAAGTATTCATGTCGTCTTTTTCGTACCAGGTCGCCGTCGGCAAAATGATGTCGGAATAGAGACAGGTGCTCGACAGACGGAAGTCCAGCGTAACCACCAGATCCAGCTTGCCTTCCAGACCATTGTCCTGCCAGTCCACTTCTTCCGGCTTCACGCCGCCCTGTTGCCCCAGATCTTTACCCTGGATACCGTGCTCCGTCCCCAGCAGGTACTTGAGCATAAACTCATGACCTTTACCGGAAGAACCGAGCAGGTTAGAACGCCAGATGAACAGGTTGCGCGGGTGGTTTTTACCGTTTTCTGGTTGTTCTGCCGCAAAACGGATGGAACCCTCTTTCAGGGATTTCACCGTATAGTCCACCGGATTCATCCCGGCTTTTTCCGCTTCGCCAGCGATAGTCAGCGGGTTAGTGCCTAACTGCGGTGCAGACGGCAGCCAGCCCATGCGTTCCGCACGGACGTTAAAGTCGATCAAGTGTCCGGTATAGCGGGATTTGTCCGCCATCGGTGACAGCAACTCTTCCGCCGTGACGGTTTCATAACGCCACTGGCTGGAGTGGTTATAGAAATAAGAAGTGCTGTTCATGTGACGCGCCGGACGCTGCCAGTCAAGGGCAAACGCCAGCGGCTGCCAGCCGGTTTGCGGACGCAGTTTTTCCTGACCTACATAGTGCGCCCAGCCGCCCCCGCTCTGACCGACACAGCCGCAGAAAATCAGCATGTTGATCAGACCACGATAGTTCATATCGAGGTGATACCAGTGGTTCAGCCCCGCACCGACGATAATCATCGAACGACCGTGCGTTTTATCAGCGTTATCGGCAAATTCACGGGCGATGCGAATAATCTGGCTGCGAGAAACGCCGGTAATCTGCTCGGCCCAGGCCGGGGTATAAGCTTTCACATCGTCATAGCTGGTTGCACAGTTAACGTCGTTCAGGCCACGTTCCAGACCGTAGTTTGCCAGCGTCAGATCATAAACGGTGGTCACCAGGGCGGTGCTGCCATCAGCCAGTTGCAGGCGTTTCACCGGCAGTTTGTGCAGCAGCACGTTTTCCAGTTCCACTTTGTTGAAGTGTTCCGTGCCGTCGCCACCAAAGTACGGGAAGCCTACCTCAGCGATCTCATCCTGGCTACCCAGCAGGCTCAGTTGCAGCTCGGTTTCTTCGCCAGTTTTGCCGTCGCGCTGCTCAAGATTCCATTTGCCCTTCTCGCCCCAGCGGAAGCCAATAGAACCGTTCGGCGCAACCATTTCGCCATTGGTATTAAAGGCGACAGTTTTCCATTCCGGATTGTTTTCCTGGCCCAGCGCATCAACCAGATCAGCAGCGCGCAACATACGACCTGCAGCGTAGTAACCGTCGCGTTCTTCCAGCATCACCAGCATCGGCATGTCGGTGTAGCGACGCACATAGTCGGTGAAATACTGGCTTGGGTTGTCGAGGTGGAATTCACGCAGCATTACGTGGCCCATCGCCAGCGCCATTGCCGCATCGGTGCCCTGTTTCGGTGCCAGCCACAGATCGCACAGTTTGGCGATTTCAGCGTAGTCTGGTGTGACGGCAACAGTTTTGGTGCCTTTGTAACGCACTTCAGTAAAGAAGTGAGCATCCGGGGTACGCGTCTGCGGCACGTTTGAACCCCAGGCGATGATGTAGCTGGAGTTATACCAGTCAGCAGATTCCGGTACGTCAGTTTGCTCGCCCCAGGTTTGCGGAGACGCAGGAGGCAGGTCGCAGTACCAGTCGTAGAAGCTTAAGCAAGTACCGCCAATCAGCGAGAGATAGCGTGCACCCGATGCGTAAGAAACCATCGACATTGCCGGAATTGGCGAGAAACCAGCAACACGGTCCGGGCCGTAGTTTTTGATGGTGTAAACGTTAGATGCGGCGATCAGTTCGTTCACCTCCTGCCAGGAAGAACGAACAAATCCACCGCGTCCACGCGCCTGCTTAAAGCTTTTCGCTTTATCGGCGTCTTCAATGATAGAAGCCCATGCCTCAACCGGATCGCTATGCAGCGCCTTCGCTTCACGCCACATTTTCATCAGGCGTTTGCGCATCATCGGGTATTTCAGGCGGTTGGCACTGTAAAGATACCAGGAGTAGCTGGCACCGCGCGGGCAGCCGCGAGGTTCATGGTTTGGCAGATCCGGACGGGTACGCGGATAGTCAGTCTGCTGGGTTTCCCAGGTGACCAGACCGTTTTTGACGTAGATTTTCCAGCTGCAGGAGCCGGTGCAGTTTACCCCGTGGGTAGAGCGGACGATTTTGTCATGCTGCCAACGCTGGCGATATCCATCCTCCCAGTCACGGTTGGTATTGAGAAGCTGGCCATGCCCATCGGCAAAGGTTTCACCCTTCTGTTTGAAGTAGCGAAACCGGTCCAGGAATTTACTCATCGGTTTTCTCCTGTGGGAGCCTGTCGGCCCTCTGATAAATCGACATTGCTAATGTTTAAGGGCAAGGTAACGCTCTGAAACAGCGTGGGAATTGATAACGATCAAGAGTGATGGGGATGAAAAATAAAGTAAATTCCTAAGATACCCCTTTAGGATAATTAACAGCAACCACATAACATACTGTAAATTAAGACGTTTTATACCTGTAGTTATTTAAACTATTAAGATTTTTATGCAGATGGGTATTAAGGAGTATTCCCCATGGGTAACATTTTAATGGCTCTTAATGAAATCCGGCGAAATAAACCATATAACATTAGTATGTTGTAACTAAATAACGCATAAAAAAAGCGCGACATCATGCCGCGCAAAGGATAATCAAATATTTTACTCTATATAATTCGGTTTACAGGAAGGCGGCAAGTGAATGAATCCCAGGAGCTTACTAAAGTAAGTGACTGGGGTGAATGAACGCAGCCGCAGCACATGTAACCCGAAGTATGACGAGTAACGGTTTATTTTTTAGAATGCCGACCATATACCGCCCAGGTAATCACTACGCAGACGATATAGAAAATCAAAAATACCTTCATTGCGCCGACTGGCGAACCCGTTAATGCCAGCGAGCTACCAAACGCTTTCGGGATAAAGAAGCCACCAATCGCGCCAATCGCAGAGATGAAACCCAGCGCCGCCGCCGTGTCGGTTGCCGCTTCACGCATCGCACGTTCGTCAGAACCCCCTTCTGCTTTCACGCGATCCATTGTCAGTTTACGGAAGATCACTGAAATCATCTGGAAAGTGGAACCACTACCCAGCCCAGCTGTCAGGAACAGCGCCAGGAAGACCGCGAAGAACGCCATGAAGCTTCCGCCCTGCCCGTCAGTCGGTAAGGTCAGGAACAGCAGGCCGCTGAAAATCGCCATCAGAATAAAGTTCACCAGCGTGACACGAGTTCCGCCCAGACGGTCAGATAATGCACCACCTGCAGAACGCGCCAGCGCACCAATAAACGGCCCGAAGAAAGCGTATTGCAGAATCTGAACATCCGGGAACTGCGTTTTTGACAGCATTGCAAAGCCCGCGGAGAAGCCGATGAAGGAGCCGAAGGTTGCCAGATACAGCAGGCTCATAATCCACAGATGACCCCGTTTGAGTACCGGCAACTGCTCCTTGATGGAGGCTTTCGAGGTAGCAAGATCGTTCATGCCAAACCACGCCGCAATGGTGAAGATGGCAAGGAACGGCACCCATATCCAGGACGCATTCGCCAGATACAGCTCAGTCCCATCCGGCTGTTTGACGCCCTGGCTACCAAATACTGCGAAAATCGACAGTGATACCACCAGCGGAGCAACCAACTGCATGACGCTGACGCCCATGTTTCCCAGACCACCATTCAGACCCAGCGCGCCACCCTGCTTCTGTTTCGGAAAGAAGAAGCTGATGTTTGCCATACTGGATGCGAAGTTCGCGCCAGCAAAGCCGCATAGCAGAGAGATGATGATGAAGACGCTATAAGGCGTGGAGGTATCCTGCACGGCAAAACCCAGCCAGACGCAAGGAATAATCAGAATACCGGTGCTGAACGCCGTCCAGCGACGACCACCGAAGATAGGAACCATAAAGGAGTATGGAACACGTAATAACGCGCCAGAAACCGAAGGCAGCGCAGTCAACATAAATAGCTGATCGGTCGTAAAATTAAAACCGACTTTCGGTAAGTTCACCGCAACAGCGCTGAACAACATCCATACGCAAAACGCCAGCAGCAGACAGGGAACGGAAATCCACAGGTTGCGGCTGGCAATACGTTGACCGCGTTGTTGCCAGAACGCAGGATCTTCCGGTCGCCAATCTGTAATGACAGCTCCAGTAGCCCTTTCGGGGGCGGATGAGTGACTCATAGACACCTCTGATACTCGTTTCGATGTCTGCCACCTTAGTGTCTGGAGCTAAAGGCAATTTGATGTAAATCAAACGATAAGATAACTTTATCTATCATTGATATTTATCATTACCCATAGTGAGTACAGTGATTTCATAAAAATTATGAGATTTTTCACGGTGCTGTAAAATCCCTACCCTTACCGATGTAAAGCGACTAACCACACGGCAAATAAGGAGTAACTCTTTCCGGGTATGGGTATACTTCAGCCAATAGCCGAGAATACTGCCATTCCAGAATGTATCGTCACATTCATTAAGGTTATTGCTCATTTAAAGCCTGAAGGAAGAGGTTTACATGCTTAAACGTTGTCTCTCTCCGCTCACCCTGGTTAATCAGGTTGCGCTTATTGTGTTGCTTTCTACTGCTATTGGACTGGCAGGGATGGCGGTTTCTGGCTGGCTGGTGCAAGGCGTTCAGGGCAGCGCCCATGCGATCAACAAAGCGGGATCGCTGCGCATGCAAAGTTACCGTCTGTTGGCAGCAGTGCCATTAAGCGAGAAAGACAAGCCCTTAATTAAAGAGATGGAACAAACGGCATTTAGCGCCGAGTTGACTCGAGCAGCAGAACGAGACGGACAACTGGCGCAATTACAGGGTTTACAAGATTACTGGCGTAATGAACTGATCCCTGCACTGATGCGTGCACAAAACCGCGAAACGGTGTCAGCGGATGTCAGCCAGTTTGTTGCCGGGCTTGATCAGCTGGTATCTGGTTTTGACCGCACCACGGAAATGCGCATTGAGACAGTGGTACTGGTCCATCGGGTAATGGCGGTATTTATGGCACTTTTACTGGTGTTCACTATTATCTGGTTGCGGGCGCGACTGCTACAACCGTGGCGGCAACTGCTGGCAATGGCGAGTGCCGTCAGTCATCGCGATTTTACCCAACGCGCGAACATCAGCGGGCGCAACGAAATGGCGATGCTTGGAACTGCATTGAACAATATGTCTGCAGAACTGGCCGAAAGTTATGCCGTACTTGAGCAGCGGGTTCAGGAGAAAACCGCCGGGCTGGAGCATAAAAATCAGATCCTCTCTTTTTTATGGCAGGCTAACCGCCGTTTGCATTCCCGCGCCCCGCTGTGTGAACGCCTGTCACCTGTACTCAACGGCTTACAGAATTTAACCCTGCTACGTGATATCGAATTGCGGGTGTATGACACTGATGATGAAGAGAATCATCAGGAGTTTACCTGCCAGCCAGATATGACTTGTGATGATAAAGGCTGCCAGCTCTGCCCGCGCGGCGTATTACCCGTTGGCGATCGCGGCACAACCCTGAAGTGGCGGCTGGCTGACTCACATACGCAGTACGGTATTTTGCTGGCGACCCTACCGCAGGGGCGTCATCTTAGCCATGATCAACAACAACTGGTGGATACCCTGGTTGAACAACTCACCGCCACGCTGGCGCTGGATCGGCATCAGGAACGTCAGCAACAGTTGATCGTGATGGAAGAGCGTGCCACCATTGCGCGCGAACTGCATGATTCTATTGCCCAATCTCTCTCTTGCATGAAGATGCAGGTGAGTTGTTTACAGATGCAGGGCGATGCGCTGCCAGAAAGCAGCCGCGAACTGTTAAGTCAGATCCGTAACGAACTGAATGCATCCTGGGCGCAGTTGCGTGAATTGCTCACCACATTCCGCTTGCAGCTCACCGAGCCTGGATTACGTCCGGCGCTGGAAGCGAGTTGCGAAGAGTACAGCGCCAAATTTGGCTTCCCGGTGAAGCTGGATTATCAATTGCCGCCTCGTCTGGTGCCTTCACATCAGGCAATCCACTTGTTGCAAATTGCCCGTGAGGCATTAAGTAACGCCCTCAAACATTCGCAAGCGAGTGAGGTCGTGGTGACGGTGGCGCAAAACGATAATCAGGTCAAACTGACCGTCCAGGATAACGGCTGCGGCGTGCCTGAAAATGCCATCCGCAGCAATCACTACGGCATGATAATAATGCGCGACCGTGCGCAAAGTTTACGAGGCGATTGCCGCGTCCGCCGTCGTGAATCAGGTGGCACCGAAGTGGTGGTCACCTTTATTCCCGAAAAAACTTTCACAGACGTCCAAGGAGATACCCATGAGTAATCAGGAACCGGCTACTATCCTGCTGATTGACGATCACCCGATGCTGCGAACTGGCGTAAAACAGCTTATCAGTATGGCACCAGATATCACCGTGGTTGGCGAAGCGAGTAATGGCGAACAGGGTATTGAACTGGCGGAGTCTCTTGATCCCGATCTGATCCTGTTAGATCTCAATATGCCCGGCATGAACGGTCTGGAAACGCTGGATAAACTGCGCGAAAAGTCCCTCTCAGGGCGCATTGTGGTATTCAGCGTCTCTAACCATGAAGAAGATGTGGTCACCGCACTGAAACGCGGCGCGGATGGCTATCTGTTAAAAGATATGGAACCGGAAGATCTGCTGAAAGCATTGCATCAGGCAGCTGCTGGCGAAATGGTATTAAGCGAAGCATTAACGCCTGTTCTGGCCGCCAGCTTGCGCGCTAACCGTGCCACTACTGAGCGCGATGTTAACCAGTTAACCCCACGCGAGCGCGATATTCTCAAGCTGATTGCCCAGGGTTTGCCGAACAAGATGATTGCCCGCCGCCTGGATATCACCGAAAGCACAGTAAAAGTGCACGTCAAGCACATGCTGAAGAAAATGAAGCTCAAGTCTCGCGTGGAAGCAGCGGTATGGGTGCATCAGGAGCGCATTTTCTGATTACGGTTCCCAGCGCAGTTCGTCGTTTGACAATGCGTCGAACGGTTCGACAAGCGTTAGCGTGATCTCATTGGAGGAGACACGCTGCCCCTGGTTATCTTCCACCACCACCGACAATCGCCAGTGATTGCTCGCCCCTTCCCCGTTCTGCCAGTCAGGCATGATCAGCGTCCAGCCCTCCGCGCTGTTGGCTTGTGCGCCTGGCGTCAAACTTAATATCTGCGTATCGCCCTGCCAAATCAGTTGCCGAATACCGTAACGACTGCGGATTTGTAATTTCAGCGGCACTGTTTCGCCAGGTTTTAGATCCCACGGCGGTGTCGCCAGAAACACCGTTAACGTTTTTCGCTGTCGGTACTCAAGAGTCGGTAGATTATTTCGCTGCGGATTATCATAGCGACTACCACGTAACGACTGACTTTCGGCAACCTCGCCCGCAGAAAGTTGTTTTTTGAGCGGTACACCAAAGCGGTAATTAAGATTCAGCCCGAGGTTATTTTGATTCTCGCCACTTTCACCCTGTTTATGCTGGGCCGTCACAGTGACTAATGGCACAGGGGTGTAATTTAATCCCAGACTCAACGCGACGGGATTGTGATAACCCGTACCAGAGTTAAACAAATCAACACGATCACCAAAATACTGTTCTACGCTGACACTGGTATTGAGGTGTTGATAGAACGGCATGCGCATCCGGGCTGTCAGGTCGTACCCGCGCGCCATCCGTTGTTCCTGCGTGGCTGTCTGTTCATGCCATGCAGCAAATGGCTGATAAAAGTTTGCCGATAGTCGCAAATATTCGCCCCACGCTTCGGCACCAAAGCCCGCTCGCTGAAGATTTTCGTCCAGCAAGTTGTCATAAAAAGTGTTATAACCCACCAGCCAGTTGCCGCGCGCCCAGCGTTGCCCAACGCCCACATTGCTCACCAACCCATCATCCTGCTGAGTAAGACCAAGCTGGCTCCAGGTGAGATAACGATCATTATCTTGTAACGGCACAAACCAGCTTCCACGACTGCCGGTAAAATGACCTTCGTTATCCACTTTGACATCAACACTGGCATTTCCCCACGGTGATAGCCAGGACTCTACGTGCTGATTAACCTGTTGACTAAGCGCGTCGCGGACTTTTCCCAATGCGAAAGCTTTTGCCTGCTCGCCAGTATCCAGCCCGTTATCATTCATACTGGTTTCGCCGAAATCTTTCACAATTTCAGCAAAGTGTTTTTCCCCATCATGATTTTCAGGTGCCATGCCTAAATCCGGCAGACCATCATTGTTATTATCAAAGGGATTTGCCGCTTTTTGCTCGAAGGTAGATTGTGCGTTAGCTGTACCGCCTGCCGCCAGCAAGAGTAAATAAAACGAAATAATGCGAGGAACGAAACGGCTCAAAACGTCGGTAACTTCCGGTAAAAAATGAAAAACCATATCCTTTAAGAATAACGATTACTGGCAACTTTTGTCGTATTTTCTCGCGCTTTCAGGAAAATCCTTAAAAATGTGACCGATTGGTCAGACGCTGCAGAAGCAGTAAGATAGAAGATGAGTGTCTAATTCCCTGAATACAGGAGTAAATAATGCAAAAAATCGTGATCGTTGCCAATGGCGCACCTTACGGGAGCGAATCCTTGTTTAACAGCTTGCGGCTGGCCATTGCGTTACGAGAGCAGGAGAGCAATCTGGATCTGCGTCTGTTCCTCATGTCTGATGCGGTCACAGCCGGGTTGCGCGGGCAAAAACCAGGGGAAGGCTACAACATTCAGCAAATGCTGGAGATCCTTACCGCTCAGAATGTACCGGTGAAATTGTGCAAAACCTGTACCGACGGGCGCGGGATTAGCACACTTCCTCTTATTGATGGGGTGGAAATCGGTACTCTTGTGGAACTGGCGCAATGGACGCTGTCAGCCGATAAAGTGCTCACATTTTAATGTTTGAGGGGGCGTCTGACGCCCCACTATGAGGGAAGTTTACTCAGGCGAATCCCGGCCGTAACACACCATCCGGATAATTCTCCGCCAGCAGTTTTTTTACCGATACCAGCAAATCATTCAGCCCATCGTCCTGCATTCCCAGTTTGATAAGCTCCTGTTCCAGTGAAAACAGGTATTGTGCGTTGGTTCCCAGCGGACCGCTCGCCGCCGCAATCAACGGCGCGATGACCTGAGCGCGAGTGTCAGATTCATATTCTGGATGTCGCGGGTCCATAATAAACACAATGGCGTTTACTGTGCATCCATCATCAAGATCAAGCTGACACCAGGTTGGCAGATAACAGCCGGTAATCATCTCGCGCTTCCACAACAGGGTTAGTTCCTGCTCCAGCGTCTCTTCTGGCAGTCGATAGGCGACGCCTGTAGTGCGTCCGCCCTCTTTCAGTGCAAGCATCCGTCCCGGCTGGTGCGCAGTCCCGCGCCCGGCGGTCAGGCGCAGGCAAAACGCGCGATGCCATCCAACCAGTGTACCGGTGCACGACTCGGTAAACTCCAGTGCCGGATTCCACATCAACGATCCATAACCGAAGATCCACACCTGTCCCTCATCAGGTCGACAAGCCAGCGTCGCCGCCAGCGAAGCCGCCCGTTGCTCTGCTGACCATAAGAGTGATTCTTCAATGGCACCAAATGCCGTTTTACAATCGGCATTCATCAAGAAATCACGCGTTATCACCTTACACCTCCGCCACTGCATACTTCCCTGCGACAACTTTTTGGTGTCTTCCGGACATTTTTACTGCTCATTTTGAAACCACTAACGGGACAATATGCAATCCACGGACCACTTGCAAGGCAACACCGCACGAATAGCTTTAACTAAGCTACCGGTTTTACGATTTTTTATGCCATTTATCATCATCCCCTTTGGCATATTCATGCTTCACAGCAGCCCAGGCCACTTTATGCGCGGTTTCTTCGCGACTGGCGTCATCACGCCGATCCTCTTTATCTTTATATTGATCCCACGCGCTGTTGAACGCTTCTTTATAGATATCCTGGGCATGAGACGGTAGAACGTGCTTTACGCTTTCCGGCAGATCGCTTTTCGTTTTATACGGCATCGTTGACTCCTTTTACAAAGTTGAACATTAAGTGTGGTCAACAATATCTACTCTTGCCAAAACATAAGAATTTTCATGTCAGACTGTTCTTAAGAAACGCTAAAACAAACATTGTCTAAACGTAATACTTATTTTTATGTCCCAATGAGTAAAAAATCGACAGTGGGGTAAAAATTCGTAAAATGTTACCGATATCCAGACACTTTCTGTTATTTTTCCTACCTATTTTTTACATTTTCGATAAATTCATCTGCAAAGGGATAACCATAATGTCAAATGCTCAAGAGGCGGTAAAAACCCGCCACAAGGAGACTTCGCTTATTTTCCCGGTTCTGGCGCTGGTAGTGCTGTTCCTGTGGGGAAGCAGCCAGACACTACCAGTGGTCATTGCCATCAATCTTCTTGCGCTTATTGGTATTTTAAGTAGCGCCTTTAGTGTTGTCCGTCATGCGGACGTATTAGCCCATCGCCTGGGAGAACCTTACGGTTCGCTTATTCTTAGCCTTTCAGTGGTTATTCTTGAAGTCAGTTTGATTTCAGCTTTAATGGCAACCGGCGACGCCGCGCCAACGCTAATGCGTGATACGCTCTATTCAATCATTATGATTGTTACCGGTGGGCTGGTTGGCTTTTCATTATTGTTGGGCGGTCGTAAGTTTGCCACCCAATATATGAATCTGTTTGGTATCAAGCAGTATTTAATTGCGCTGTTCCCCCTGGCGATAATCGTACTGGTATTTCCAATGGCTCTGCCTGCGGCGAATTTTTCAACCGGTCAGGCGTTACTGGTAGCATTAATTTCTGCGGCAATGTATGGCGTATTTTTGCTGATCCAGACCAAAACGCATCAAAGTTTGTTTGTCTACGAGCACGAAGATGACAGTGATGACGACGACCCGCATCACGGTAAACCGTCTGCCCATAGCAGCGTGTGGCATGCTATCTGGTTGATTATCCATCTGATTGCCGTTATTGCAGTCACCAAAATGAATGCCAGCCCGCTGGAGACATTGCTCGACAGCATGAATGCCCCTGTCGCCTTTACTGGCTTCCTGGTGGCTCTGTTGATTCTGTCGCCGGAAGGTTTAGGTGCGTTAAAAGCAGTGTTGAACAACCAGGTCCAGCGCGCGATGAATCTGTTCTTTGGTTCAGTGTTAGCAACCATTTCGCTTACCGTACCTGTCGTCACGCTAATTGCCTTTATGACGGGTAACGAATTACAGTTTGCACTTGGTGCGCCAGAAATGGTGGTGATGGTGGCCTCTTTAGTGCTGTGCCATATCTCCTTCTCCACCGGACGTACTAACGTGCTCAATGGCGCAGCGCATCTGGCACTGTTTGCCGCCTATTTGATGACGATATTTGCCTGACAGTTATATCTCCTCCGATGACGGAAATCGGGGGAGATAAGATAAATTCCTGCTTATTGTATTTCTTCATACTACCTGGACAGCTCGTTAATCAGAATTGCGAGCCTGTACCACAACCTGCACGAAACCACTGCAACAGCTGTTGAAAAGCCGGAATGTACTCTTTATTGCAAACATTTCAGGGATGAAGTGAAGATGAATTGAGACGTAGTATCCACACCAAGCCGGAATTATCCGGTGAGGCGCAATGTTGCGGGGGCTTTATCCCTGGTGGCATTGGTTGCTGGAAAGAGAAAACCCCCGCACGTTGAGAGGTAAAACCTGACAACAGAACGGGGGCTAATCTTGAAACCAGACACTTCAAGAATAGCCGCAAAATGTTGTCATTACAACAAGGCGGCTATATGACGCTCGCGCAGTTTGCCATGACTTTCTGGCACGACCTGGCAGCACCGATCCTGGCGGGAATTATTACCGCAGCGATTGTCGGCTGGTGGCGTAACCGGAAGTAAGGTGAAAACGGGCGTCAGGCTGCCGTGATGGCAATATGCGCCCGAAACCGGCCGCAGGGGTAACAGCCTGCGGCCTTTTTTGTATCCGGCACCCATAAAAAAGTCTTAACGCACAACGCTAAGACTTTATTTTTCAAACAAAAAGATTACTTGCTGGTATCCAGTTCTTCGAAACCTTTCACCAGATCATCAATCGCTTTCATCTGCTTGAGGAACGGTTCCAGTTTAGCCAGCGGCAGCGCGGATGGACCATCACATTTCGCATGTTCCGGATCCGGATGCGCTTCAATAAACAGCCCTGCCAGACCTACCGCCATACCGGCTCGTGCCAGCTCAGCCACCTGAGCACGACGACCGCCGGAAGCTGCGCCAAAAGGATCGCGGCATTGCAGTGCGTGGGTCACGTCGAAAATCACCGGCGAGTTACCAGACACTTTCTTCATAATGCTGAAGCCCAGCATATCGACAACCAGGTTGTCATAGCCGAAGTTAGCACCGCGATCGCAAAGAATCACTTTTTCGTTGCCGCCTTCTTTGAATTTATCAACGATATTACCCATCTGTCCCGGGCTGACAAACTGTGGTTTCTTGACGTTAATTACCGCACCGGTTTTCGCCATGGCTTCAACCAGGTCAGTCTGGCGAGCAAGAAACGCCGGCAACTGAATCACATCCACGACATCAGCAACGGGCTGTGCCTGACTTGGTTCGTGAACGTCGGTGATAATTTTCACGCCAAAAGTCTGCTTCAACTCCTGGAAGATTTTCATCCCTTCTTCCAGGCCCGGTCCACGATAAGAGTGGATGGAGGAGCGGTTGGCTTTGTCAAAAGAGGCTTTGAACACGTAAGGGATACCCAGTTTCTGGGTCACGGTTACGTAGTGCTCGCAAATGCGCATCGCCAGATCGCGAGATTCCAGCACGTTCATACCGCCAAACAGTACGAACGGCAGGTCATTTGCTACGTTGATGTCGCCAATGCTAACCACTTTTTGTTTCATAGGATCGCCTTAATCTTGAGTAAAATGTCGATTAATTAATGCAGCACAATATGTTTATGCGCGATGTTATTTATTTGCGCACGGATCATTTCGCTGATCGGGTCTTCCGGACACTGTTCAACGAAATAACTTAAATCGTTCAACGCAACGTGTTCGCAATCCAGTTGCGCATAAATCAACCCGCGATCGCGAATTTCATAGGGATCTTCAGGGTTGAATTGTAATAAAGCTTCGCTGGTGCGTAACGCCAGCTCCATCTGATTTTCTTCCATCAACGAGGCTTTGAGTGTATCCAGCAATTTGCGGATTACCTCAATGTTATCAGCTTCATCAAGGTCTTCATAAAACAGTTCCGCCGACGGGCTGATATTTCCCTTTAACCATACGTCCAGCATATGTTCGCTTAACGATTCACCGTTAAAAGGATTAATCAGCCAAATTTCGCCATCCGGACATTCAATGCGCAATATCAGCTGCGTAGGGAAAATCACCGGCAGCAGCGGCAAATCGAGACGATTCGCGACCCATAATAAAACCGCACCTAATGATACCGCACTGCCCTGTCGATTCTTTAACACCTGGTCCAGCCATAATGCATCGGAAAGACGATAAACACCGCGTGAGGCTTTAAATCCCCAGTCGCCGTAAAACAGCGCGATCAGTTTTTCCAGCTGCTCTTCTAAAGGCAGAAGCTGGCTGATTTCTTCCTTCGCCAGACTAACGAGACGCTCCAGTTCGTCGTAAACATCTTGCGAGGGAAAATCGCGGCGGATTGCTTCGCAAGCCAGGATCATGCCTTCGCACAATGGCGCTTTATTAAATTCGAAATCAGCTAACGATCTCATGACTTACCCCAGTAACGGTACTTTTGTGGTGGCGAGTTTAATGATGATGTACAGAACCACCAACGCCAGCGGGAAGGCAAAAATGCGCGCCTGCTGACTGTGCATACGACGATAATCGAGTGCAATAAAACCCAAAACGATATAAATGATAACTCCAAACAGCTTTTCAGTCAGCCACTGTGCCTGCCCGGAAAATGGCAGGATGTGCGCTTTAGCCATCAACGCAATGCCGCTTAACAATAACAGCGTATCGACAACCGGCGGCACAATGCGCGTCCAGCGAGCAAATGCCTGTGGATGCTTCTGATAACGTAGCCAGAAACGTAAGGTTAATAGCCCAACAGAAAGCGCGATACTAATAAGATGAACACTAAGCAGTGTAGAAAAACTTGTCATTGATAATAGCGGCCGAGCGTTACGCGCTCGTTATCACCATAGTCACGGCAGGTTTCGACGTCATGATACCCCGCGAGGATAAATGCTTGTCGCACCGCTTCGCCCTGCTGCCAGCCATGTTCCAGAAGCAGAAAGCCGCCGGATACCAGCGCGTTACGCGACTGTTCGATGATATGCACGATGTCTGCCATTCCACTGTCTGCCGCAACCAGCGCAGTGAGCGGCTCAAAGCGGACATCGCCTTGTTGAAGATGTGGGTCCTGCTCGTCAATATACGGCGGATTGCTGACAATCATCGTAAACTGCTGCCCGGCCAGCGCACTAAACCAGTCGCTTTGCAGAATGCGGATATTTTTGATCGCCAGATGCTGGGCATTACGTTGTGCCAGAGCGACAGCATCGGGCATACGATCTACAGCGGTAATTTCGCAGTCCGGGCGCTCGCTAGCCAGCGCAAGCGCAATCGCCCCGGTACCCGTCCCGAGATCGAGAATACGGCAAGGTTGTTCAGGCAACCGCGCCAGTGCCTGCTCCACCAGACACTCCGTATCCGGGCGCGGAATTAAGGTCGCTGGCGAAACAAATAACGGCAACGACCAGAATTCTCGCACCCCGGTTAAATGAGCAATGGGTTCACCATCGCGACGACGTGTCAGTAGCGCATCAAGTTGCTGACATTGTTCGTCAGTCAGCTGCGTTTCACCAAAGGCGAGGATAAAAGTACGCCCTTTGCCGGTAACATGTTCCAGCAGGATTTCAGCATCACGCCGCGGGCTTTCGCTCGCCTGAAGTTGGCTTATTGCTTCACGTAACCAGTGTTGATATTCCATTATTCCTGCTCGGACAACGCCGCCAGTTGGTCGGCCTGATGTTCCTGGATAATCGGTTCAATCAGCATATCCAGCTTACCTTCCATCACTTCATCCAGGCGGTAGAGCGTCAGGTTGATGCGGTGATCGGTAACGCGCCCCTGTGGGAAGTTGTAAGTACGGTTACGGTCGCTGCGATCGCCACTCCCCAGCAGGTTACGACGGGTAGACGCTTCGGCCTGTTGACGTTTTGCCATTTCAGCAGCGTGGATGCGAGCACCGAGTACAGAAAGTGCTTTAGCTTTGTTTTTATGTTGTGAACGTTCGTCCTGACATTCAACAACAATCCCGGTCGGCAAGTGAGTAATACGAATTGCCGAATCGGTGGTGTTAACGTGCTGACCACCCGCCCCTGACGAGCGGAAAGTATCAATGCGTAAATCTGCTGGGTTGATGTCCGGCAGTTCTGCGTCAGGCAGCTCTGGCATTACCGCAACGGTACAAGCAGAAGTATGAATACGCCCCTGCGATTCCGTAGCAGGAACACGCTGCACGCGATGACCGCCAGATTCAAATTTCAGACGACCATACACACCATCACCGCTAATTTTGGCGATGATCTCTTTATAACCACCATGTTCACCCTCGCTGGCGCTCATGATTTCTACCCGCCAGCGGCGGGCTTCGGCATAACGGCTGTACATACGGAACAGATCGCCTGCGAACAGCGCCGCTTCGTCGCCGCCGGTTCCGGCACGGACTTCGAGGAAGGCGTTACGTTCGTCATCAGGATCTTTTGGTAGTAACAGAACCTGTAATTGCTGTTCCAGTTGCTCGCTTTTTTCTTTAGCTTCGCGCAGTTCATCCTGCGCCATCTCACGCATTTCAGGATCATCGAGCATCATCTGTGCGGTTTCGATATCTTCCTGAACCTGTTGCCAGTCGGTAAAACAGCGCGAAACATCACTTAACTGCGCATATTCGCGTGATAATGCGCGAAAACGTTCCTGGTCGGCGATAGTTTGCGCGTCACCCAGCAACGCCTGAACTTCTTCATGGCGTTCATGCAGGGCTTCCAGTTTGGCAACGATAGAAGGCTTCATAGGCGTAAATGCACCCTGTAAAAAAAGAAAATGATGTACTGCTACTCCAGCCCGAGGCTGTCGCGCAGAATATTCAGGCGTTCGTTATCCCCGTCACGGGCGGCCTGTTGAAGTGATTTCGTTGGCGCATGGATCAAGCGGTTAGTCAGTTTCCATGCCAGATCCTGCATAATGGCTTGCGCGTCGCCGCCCTGCTCAAGGGCCGCTAACGCTTTGGCGGTTAACTCATCGCGAACTTGCTCTGCCTGGCTGCGATACTCGCGAATGGTTTCGCTGGCGCTTTGTGCTCGCAGCCACGCCATAAATTCGCTGGTTTCCTGAGCGACAATAGTTTCCGCCTCAACCGCTGCGGCTTTACGCTGCGCCAGGTTGTGCGAAATGATGCTTTGCAGATCGTCCACGCTATAAAGATAAGCATTCGCCAGTTTGCCAACTTCCGGCTCAACATCGCGCGGAACGGCAATATCCACCAACAGCATTGGTTGGTTGCGACGGCTTTTTAATGCGCGCTCCACCATGCCTTTCCCGATAATCGGTAACGGGCTGGCGGTGGAACTGATGATGATATCGGCTTCGCGCAGACGTTCGTCGATCTCACTCAGGGCAATCACTTCCGCGCCAACTTCATCTGCCAGTATTTGGGCACGTTCGCGAGTGCGGTTGGCGATAATCATCTTCTGTACTTTATGTTCGCGCAGATGACGCGCTACCAGCTCGATGGTTTCGCCCGCGCCTACCAGCAACACTGTGACCGTAGAGAGCGATTCAAAGATCTGCCGCGCCAGCGTACAAGCCGCAAAAGCGACAGACACAGCGCTGGCACCGATATCTGTTTCAGTGCGAACGCGTTTCGCTACAGAGAAAGATTTCTGGAACATGCGTTCCAGTTCGCTGGCCTTCATATGGCCTTTTTGCGAATCGGCAAACGCTTTTTTAACCTGACCGAGGATCTGCGGCTCCCCAAGAACCAATGAATCCAGGCCGCTGGCAACACGCATTAAATGGCTAACCGCGTCGTTATCCTGATGCCAGTAGAGGCTTTTACGCAGATCTTCTTCATTAAGATTGTGATAATCGCAAAGCCAGCGGATTAACGCCTCTTGCAGGTTATCCTGCTCTTCAACGCTAAGATAAAGTTCCGTGCGGTTGCACGTCGACAGCACCACGCCGCCCTGCACCATCGGCTGCGCAAGCAGGCTGTCAAGCGCCTGATCGAGCTTATCCGGCGAAAACGATACACGTTCTCGCAGCGATACAGGTGCCGTTTTATGGTTGATACCGAGTGCTAAAAGGGTCATGTCTGCGGGAAATAATACCAACGTTGATAGGGTTAGTCTGCTTGCATCATACAGGATGCGTAAGATCAATAAAAGAGAGCGCCCCCTTTTGGAGTAATTGCCGAAAGCCGTTAGATTCTGGCAATTAAGACAACTTGAACATAGACGATAGCGGACGGTAACGCTAGCATTAAGGGTTATAACTGCAACGTATCTCAAGGACTTGTCATCACTATGCCCCTGCCCGATTTTCGTCTTATCCGCCTGCTACCGCTGGCTGCTCTTGTGCTCACTGCCTGTTCCGTTACCACGCCCAAAGGTCCTGGCAAAAGCCCGGATTCGCCACAATGGCGTCAGCATCAGCAAGACGTGCGCAATCTTAATCAGTATCAGACTCGCGGCGCGTTCGCTTATATTTCTGACCAACAAAAAGTGTACGCCCGCTTTTTCTGGCAGCAAACCGGCCAGGATCGCTACCGTCTGCTGCTCACTAACCCATTGGGCAGCACGGAACTGGAGCTGAATGCTCAACCGGGTAACGTGCAGTTAGTCGACAATAAAGGTCAGCGTTATACCGCCGATGACGCCGAAGAGATGATTGGCAAATTGACCGGAATGCCAATTCCGCTCAACAGCTTGCGCCAGTGGATTTTAGGTTTACCGGGTGATGCAACCGACTACAAACTGGACGACCAGTACCGCCTGAGCGAAATTACCTACAGCCAGAATGGCAAAAACTGGAAGGTTGTTTATGGTGGTTATGACACCAAAACGCAACCTGCGATGCCAGCCAATATGGAACTCACCGACGGTGGTCAACGCATCAAGTTAAAAATGGATAACTGGATAGTGAAATAATGCGGACACAGTGGCCCTCTCCGGCAAAACTTAATCTGTTTTTATACATTACCGGTCAGCGTGCGGATGGTTACCACACGCTGCAAACGCTGTTTCAGTTTCTTGATTACGGCGACACCATCAGCATTGAGCTTCGTGACGATGGGGATATTCGTCTGTTAACGCCCGTTGAAGGCGTGGAACATGAAGATAACCTGATCGTTCGCGCAGCGCGGTTGTTGATGAAAACTGCGGCAGACAGCGGGCGTCTTCCGACGGGAAGCGGTGCGGATATCAGCATTGATAAGCGTTTGCCGATGGGCGGCGGTCTCGGCGGTGGTTCATCCAATGCCGCGACGGTCCTGGTGGCATTAAATCATCTCTGGCAATGCGGGCTAAGCATGGATGAGCTGGCGGAAATGGGGCTGACGCTGGGCGCAGATGTTCCTGTCTTTGTTCGGGGGCATGCCGCGTTTGCCGAAGGCGTTGGTGAAATACTAACGCCGGTGGATCCGCCAGAGAAGTGGTATCTGGTGGCGCACCCTGGTGTAAGTATTCCGACTCCGGTGATTTTTAAAGATCCTGAACTCCCGCGCAATACGCCAAAAAGGTCAATAGAAACGTTGCTAAAATGTGAATTCAGCAATGATTGCGAGGTTATCGCAAGAAAACGTTTTCGCGAGGTTGATGCGGTGCTTTCCTGGCTGTTAGAA
>OGJD01000788.1_pt1 | contig 23570 bp, 18 predicted proteins | sample 1571971 | NCBI WGS metagenome assembly OGJD01 (sample SAMEA2582117, study PRJEB24529) | metagenome | biome: Human gut stool | place: China | collected 2011
GACGAAAGCCAACCTGCGCACCTCGTTCGACGGGCATCTGTGGATCGACACGAACCGGCAGAAAACGGGTGTCGAAACCAATATCCGGTTGTTAGACGTGGCCAGACACATCATCGAGAAATACGACGGCATGGCCGAAGGGGATAAGCTGCTACCAGTTCCCTGTTACGCCAACTGCAAGAACGGCATCAAGGCGATAGCGAAGAAGTGCGGTATCGAAAAGAACGTCACGTGGCATCAAAGTCGCCACAGCTACGCGACGACCATTTGTCTGTCGAACGACGTGCCCATCGAAACGCTCTCGAAAATGTTGGGACACCGGAGTATCCGCACGACGCAAATCTACGCGAAGATCACGGCGGAGAAAGTGAGCCGCGACATGGAGAAACTCTCGCAGCGCATCGAACAGATGGAGAACTTCATTTGTCAGGCCATATAAACAAATGAATCGAGAACCTGTCAAACAATGCACAATGAAAAGAGAAAGAGACATTATTACGATAGACGAGTACGGCCGATTGAATCTGCCGACCGATACCGCCGCTATATGGATGACGGAAGCGGAGATTGCCGAACTGTTCGGCACGACCGCCGGAGCGGTACATGCGGCTATCAAAGCCATTCTCAAAGAAAACGTCCTGCACGGTTACGAGGTCTGCCGATACGTCCGTCTGGAAAACGGAAACGGTGCAGACGTGTATAACACGGAGGTCGTCGTCGCTCTTGCATTCCGTATTCGTTCGCAAGGGGCAGCGAGACTGCGGGAATATATACTCCGTACACTCGGTGCAGCAAACAAACGGCCTGCAATCAATATACTGATGGCCTGCACACGTAAAACGGACGGGCATAGCCGACAAATTTCCAACTGACGGCTTCCGATGAAAAAAGAATAAATAGTATTAACTTGTTAAATAGATACCTTATGACCAAAAGAGAAAGAACGCCGGACATCGACGCGCAAGAGATTATCGAGATGTTCCGCCCCGAAATGAGAAGATTGAAACCGGAAGAGGTCGGTTTAGTGAGTGTACCCAATACACAGTGTGTAGCGAGTGAACCGAATGTGCAAACTGAAATAACACAACCGACCGATACGACCGTAACGGCAGAACAGCCCGCGCAGGGCATATCCGACCGTGTCGGAGTGAAACAGCAAAGAGCGACATTGGAGAAATACCGACAGACGTTTCTCCGAGTGCCGAAAATCGAGAACCGCAAACCCGTCTTCGTGAGCTGCGAGGTACGCGACCGACTGGACGAAATCGTCCGCAGGCTGGGAGGACGGCGGATGAGCGTTTCGGGACTCATCGAGAACCTCGCACGGCATCATCTGGAAACCTACGGCGACGACATCGAACGGTGGCGGAAATTGTAAGGCCGCTATTTCACCGGATACAGTGTGCAGACTCGATGCATTCGGTATAGTGAGTATAGCGGATACAGCGGAAATCTGCTTTAATGATCGGAGAGTTTCGGCTCTCCGATTTTTGTTAGCGTCGGCTAACAGCAAGGTGTGTATCGAGTTACTCGATACCTTTTGAGTTACTCTCGAAAGCCTTGCCCCTCTCGGGGAAAAATCGCTCCTCCAAAGTCGGGCGATTAGAAGAATGATTGATAAACAGAATATTCTAACAACAGCGTATTGCTGGTTTAATTGTAAACAACGAACTCATGATTTAATGTATAGAATTAACCATAGTCCGTAAAAGATTCCAGCAAAACCATGAAAAATCACAAAAGATTCCTGAAAAAACTCTGATTGAATTTGATTATGCAAAATAGCAATTTTCGGGTCGTTAAAGAAAAAGGGTTGTCGTAACTTTGCACTGTCGAAACAAAAAACATATATTGCGCTATGAATAAGAAACTAATTATCATGTTGTTGGCTATGTTCGTAGCCGGAACGACCGATTTATATTCGCAGAGTATGAACAAAAGAACAGAAGAAACCCCGCAATCCGTTATCGCCAATGTGCATAAGGCTGCCCGGTTGCTGAAAGAGAAAGGTAGCGAGGCACTTGCCGTACTTACCGATCCGAAGTCCGAATTCAATGACAGGGATGCGTATCTCTTCATTATCGACGTGGATAAAAGCCTCGTAGTTTCCAACCCCCGCTTTCCGGAGCGTACCGGAGGCAATATCCGAGAACATCTCGACTGGGCGGGAAAACACTACGGTGTGGAACTGTGCGAGATCGCCATGCGTGGCGGCGGCTGGATCGAGTTCGTATGGCCGAAACCGGGAACGGAAAAGGGCATGCGCAAGGTGTCCTATATCTACCCGATTCCGGGTATGCGTTACACGGTATGTGCAGGCATTTATAACGATTCCATGCCGCTCGACGAGCTGAACGCACTGACCGGACACGGAAAAAAGAAAGTGGCTGTCATTTTCGAGGTGACGCCTACCGCTGAAGGAAAAACGGATTATTTTAAGATGGGTGCAGCCTTAAAAGAGGAGTTGCAGCAGATGCCGGGCTTTATTAGCGTGGAGCGTTTCACCAGTGTGAACAACAAGGGCAAGTTTCTTTCGCTGTCGTTCTGGGAGAGCGAAGAAGCGGCGGCAGGCTGGCGCAATCAGGTGAATCACCGTCAGAGTCAAAAGTTAGGAAACGACAAGTTGTTCGACAGCTACCGTATTTCCGTAGGTGAAATCGTGCGCGAGTACACCGACCGCAAGCGTGGAGCGGCTCCCGCCGATTCCAATGAATATCTTGGTGTCTATTGACGTATGGAACAATTTTTCCCATACGGAGAGCATGAGATTGCCTATCTGAAAAGCAGGGACAAACGACTCGGAGAGATTATCGACAAGGTGGGCATGGTGAAAAGGCGAGTGATACCCGACCTTTTCGCTGCGCTCGTCCATTCGATCGTAGGGCAGCAGATTGCGACCAAAGCGCATGAAACGATTTGGCGGAAGATGACGGGTGTGTTAGGGGAGATCTCTCCCGAAAAGGTGCTCGGCCTCTCGCCCGAGGAGTTGCAGGCGTTCGGAATCACGTTCAGGAAGGTGGATTGCATCCGGTCGGCGGCACGGAAAATCGCATCGGGCGAGTTCGACATCCATTCATTGCGGACGATGAGCGATGCCGAGGTCTGCGCCAAGTTGTCGGAACTGGACGGTATCGGCGTATGGACAGCGGAAATGCTGATGCTCCATTCGCTGCAACGCCCCGACGTGTTGAGTTTCGGCGATTTGGCGGTGCAGCGCGGTTTGCGGATGCTGTATCATCACCGCAAAATCACCCGCCCCCTGTTCGAGAAATACCGCCGCCGCTATTCTCCTTACGGCAGTGTTGCCTGTATTTATCTATGGGCGGTGTCGGCAGGTGCGGTGGAGGGTTTGAAAGATTATGCACCGAAAGAGAAAAACGATGGACGAAAAAGAAAAAATAAAGGCGATTCTCGACCGTAACAGCCGTTACGACGGGGTGTTCTGGTACGGAGTGAAATCGACGGGTATCGTTTGCAAGCCTTCGTGCAGCGCAAAAGTCCCGTTGTTGAAGAACATCAAGCTGTTCGATCGGTTGGAAGACGCCCTGAAAAGCGGTTATAGACCGTGTAAAATCTGTATGAAAGTTATGAAAGAGAAAAATACTATCAAGATAAAGCGTTATGAATCGCCGTGCGGCGTGCTGATGCTCGGCTCGTTCGGCGACAAACTATGCCTGTGCGACTGGCAGGTGGAGAAACACCGCGACCATGTGGACAGGCGCTTGAAAAGAATATTGCGTGCCGAGTTCGAGGAGGGAACATCGGAAGTAATCGAGAAGGCCGTGGAGCAGCTCGATGAATTTTTTGCCGGGAAGCGCAGTGATTTCGATGTGCCGCTGCTGTTCGTGGGTACGGACTTCCAAAAAACGGTATGGAACGAATTGCTGAAAATCCCGTTCGGACAGACGATTTCCTACGGCGAGATGGCACGAAGAATCGGCATGCCCGAAGCCGTGCGAGCGGTAGCCAACGCTAACGGAGCCAATTCGATGTCTATTTTCGCGCCGTGCCACCGCGTCATCGGCAGCGATCGTTCGCTGACGGGTTACGGCGGTGGGCTGGATGCCAAACGGATGCTGTTGGAGTTGGAGGGTGTATTATAAATATGAAAGAGACACAGAACGAATTGAATTATAGCCGGATTGCCGAAGCCATCCGGTTCATACGAGATAACCGCAAGGAACAGCCCCGTCTGGAGGCCGTAGCCGAAGCGGTGAATATGAGTCCATTCCATTTTCAACGGATTTTCAAAGAATGGGCAGGGATTACGCCGAAGCATTTTCTGCAATATCTCAATGTCGAGTATGCCAAGCGTATCTTGTACGAGACGCATGCATCGCTTTTCAACACGGCGCAGGAAGTGGGACTATCGGGTACAGGACGGTTGCATGACCTGTTTATCACTGTCGAGGGTATGACGCCCGGTGAGTACAAAAACGGCGGGGAGAATCTTTTTATCAATTACAGTTTCGCTGCGACGCCTTTCGGCGACATACTTATCGCCTCTACTCCGAAAGGCATTTGCAGCATGGAGTTTGCCGACGACCGTATGGAAACATTCAGTTCTTTGCAAAGGAAGTTCCCGCGTGCGCGGTTCCGGCAGACGCTCGACAACATACAGCAGAATGCCTTGTTCATTTTCACGCAGGACTGGAGTCGACTGGACGAGATAAAGCTGCACCTGAAGGGTACGGAGTTTCAGATGAAGGTATGGGAGGCATTGCTGAAGATTCCGATGGGTGGAATGACTACCTACGGAGATATCGCTGCGAGCATCGACAATCCGCGTGCCTGCCGTGCGGTAGGTACGGCTGTGGGCGAGAATCCGGTAGCGTTCCTCATTCCATGTCACCGCGTGATCCGCGCAACGGGAGAAATCGGTAACTATCATTGGGGCGAAATCCGCAAAACGGCCATCATCGGCTGGGAGGCGGCAAAACGGAAACCGGAAGAATGACCGATAAGGTGAGTATGATCGCCGGTGTGTTCTTCGGGTTGATGTTCGGTCTGGGCGGTTTGGGATCGGCATTTTTCGGGTGGCTGGTAGACAAGACGAGTGTGCAGTTCATTTTTCAAATCAGTACGCTGTTGCCCTTGCTGGGGGTAGTTACGGGCTTTTTACCGAACATAGAACCGAAAGAAATAAAAAAATAAGCGATGTATCTAAAAACACCAAATAGAGTTTATTAATGAAAAGTTATTCACCTTTTAAGGAATAAATCACCGCCGTCGATTGTCGTGAACAATACGATAATTGAACTCAAAGATTTATAACTTAAAAGATGAATAATTATGACACATCATATTACGGCGGATCATCTTGTCGAAGCCGCCTCGAAAGCCGTTACGGAAGAACTCTTCCGCGAATTCAACAAAGCCCTGCAATCGTTCTGCAACGAAGAGCGTGACCGGATTGCGATTTTCCGAATCTTACGCTATACACGAATCCGATTGCACGTATTGCGGAAATACCTGCCCCGAGAAAATGGTTCGGCACGTAACACGCAAGGCCGTTTCTTGGATATGGCAATCGGTTATATCAATACGGAATTGGATTTGCTGCGTCGGTACGACAGAACGCAGGAAAGACCGATGCAGTCCGAACCCGCATATCGTTGGACGGGAACACTCGTCGAGTTAGTCGAATTGATTTACGGCTTGCAGGAGTTGCGTTGTATCGACGACGGAGAAACCACGATCAATGAATTGGCAGCTTTTTTCGGTCGGATATTCGGGATGGACATTAAAGAGCGAAACTGCTACGATGCCTATCTGGATATGAAACGCCGCAAGAACGAAAGCCGTACCTATTTCCTCGACAAGATGCGCGAACGCCTGAATCTGCGAATGCAGCGCGACGATGAAAAAGAAATGAAACGACGACGATGATGATGAGTAATGCGGGCGGGAAAATTCCGTCCGCATTTTCTATGAAATTCAGCTTGTTTATTTTGTAGTTTCCGGGAAATTCACTACATTTGCATAGAGTTGTTCGACGAGTTGTAAAGCGCAGCAGTTCAGCGCAGTTACATGGTCGCTAAATCGTTACCGACAACTTCCTTCTTTTCTGCTTTATTCTGTCATTCAGACAGATACGCAAAAGTTTTTTATCCTATGCAAAGATATTAAAAACGTTCCTATTTTGGAAACAAGAACCCATGTATTTTAGTTCATTCCCTATCTAATGCCAAACAATCTCTAACTTCAGCTGATGTCTCAAGTGTTAACACCTAAGAACTAATCTATTAATTGTAAACTTCCACTGCTTTAATAGTAAACTTGCTCTTCTCTAACAGGAAAGTTATGCTTGACTAAGAATAATCTATAAACGCAAGTTACGTTTATATAATTGCAAGCTTTGTTTTTATAATTGCAAGTTGCGTTTATAAAAACAAAACTTGCAATTATAGTTTATGACTAATGAAAAGGAAGTTTGTTATTAAGGCAAAAGAAGTTCACTAACAGGATAAAGGAAGTTTATCTCTAATACATCAGAGCTCATTTATTAAGGCTTTTACTATCTATTCTCTATCCCTGCCCATTATTCTCCAAAATAAATTCCTATATTTGGGATTGAATACAAGGATATGAGCAAAATTAAGAATATGAACATACAAGAGATACTAAACCAACCCGAAGGACGTAGATTGGAGTTTAAGGCAGAGTTGCCGGAACATTCTGATCTGGCTAAAACTATGATTGCTTTTGCCAATGATGCAGGTGGTGACCTATATATTGGTGTGGCAGACGAGCCTCGTAAAGTGGTTGGATTGGATGAAGATAAATTAATGGCTATCGAGGAGAAAATAAGCAATATCATTTTTGATCGTTGCTATCCCGCTATATTGCCCGAGATTAAATTTATCAGTGAGGACAACAAACATTTGATTCAGGTGACTGTTTTCAGAGGTAGTACGCCACCTTATTATCTCAAAGATAAAGGTAAGTTACAAGGAACATTTATTCGCGTAGGTTCAACTAATCGGCTTGCTGATGAATCTATCATTTCAGAACTGGAACGTCGGAAGCGAAATATTTCTTTTGATAGCGAAGTTATTCCAGATAAACCCGTAAATGATTTGAATATAGATAATTTTAAGACTATGTTCAAGGAAAAAACAGGCGAAGAACTATCTGACCAAGCATTAAGAAAATTGGATCTGGTTAAAGACATGCAAGGAGCAGAGTACCCGACAAATGCGTTGATTTTATTTTCAGACGATCCTTTACGAAACTCGCTCTTTCACTATGCAAAAGTAGAGTGCGCCCGGTTCAAAGGCGTTACAACCGAAGATTTTATAGACCAGAAGAGTATTACTACCAATATTGCTACACAAGCAGAAGAGGCGTACAACTTCGTGCTTCGTCATATCAACAAAGGGGCAACCGTTGAGGGAGTTTATACCGTCTCTCGGTGGGAATATCCTGTTAAGGCAATTCGTGAAGCTATCCGTAATGCAGTAGTGCACCGTGATTATTCTCTCACAGGAAAAGATGTTAAGGTGGCGATTTATGATGATATGGTAGAGATAACAAGTCCAGGGCTTCTGCCGCCATCCATTGACTATGCTGCGATGGAGAGCCGTCAGAGCGATGCACGAAATAAAGTCATAGCTCCTATCTTCAAACGTCTTGGTATTATCGACCAATGGGGCAACGGCTTGAAGCTGATTGCGGATGAACTAAAAGAATATCCCAATATCAAACTTCGTTGGAAAGAGATAGGGTTATCATTTCAGGTACAGTTTGTCAATATGAATATCAACTCAAATACCGGTACTCATTTAGGCATTGATGTCGGTAATGTCGGCATTGATGTCGGTAATGTCGGCATTGATGTCGGTAATGTCGGCATTGATGTCAGCGTTGGGACAAGTAATAACGAAATCTTGTTAATCGAATTAATCCGACAAAACTCAAAAATCACAGTAAAAGAGATTGCAGATACATTGAAATTAAGTAAACGTCAGTGTGAACGCATCATTGCGGATTTAAAGCATCGGGGGATCTTATCTCGCAAAGGTACAAACCGAACGGGATATTGGACAATTGCAGGATTATAAGAAATAAAAGCAACTAAATGCCCCGTCAAGTCATAGAAATGCAATTCACATTTCTGCTTGACGGGGCATTTTATCATTTTATTCTCTTATTCCAAAACTATTCTTTGTTCTTCTGCGTCACCTCAATGCCTTGCGGCCATACAGCAGGCGATATATGTACATGAGCATCATTTCCATGTCCGGTGTAATCCTCGGCAATGTCGCCATGCCCTTCGTTAAACTTCCAGTAAGCACAAAGTCCGGTAGTAGCAGGATCTACGTTATACATATTATCGAAAATCTCCTGCTGGGTTCGCATCACGTTCCAAACACGTACTTCACAGATTTCACCATCAAGTTGGCGGGAGAAATCGGTAGGTTCGCCATAGGAATGGCCGATTTTGAACATGAAATCCTTACCACGGTTCTGCATACCCAGATTAATAGGTTCTCCTTTACCATAATCCTCAATACGGCTCTGTTCACGACCGTCTACGTAGATAACCACCACTTTCTTTTCTGTATCAAACGTCACCGCTACATGATACCATTCGCCTTCTTGCAAAAGCTTGCTGTTATCAGCGTTCGGAAATTTAATCTCATTGCACGAGAATTGCAACTGTTGCGCCGGAAAACCTGCATCACCCAAGCGGAACAGGCAATATTGCTCGATACCCATAATCGTAGATATTTCTCTTGCAGTTACACCATTCTTAAAGTTATTCACACGTATAATAGCCTCGTAGGTAAGCTGCTTCATGTTGTTTACCACATCAGCCGTGGAACTTCCTTTATCAAAGCCCGGCACTTCAAAGAAATTATTTTTCAAACTGACAGCCGTAGTGATGGCACTGGAACGACGTACCACATAACAAATAGTCTTTGAACCGCCTAGTGTACCCATACCACCCGACACCTGGTCGATAGTGATGGGGAGCAAATAGCCTGCATCAATTTCAAGGTCAGTAAGACCGGAGAAGTCAATAGTGACAGGTTTGGAGCTGACTTCACCTTGCGGGATAACAGTCTGACCTGCCGACAGTTTGTAATGCTTGGCATCAAGCATGGTATAGTTAGCACCAAGGCAGGCGTTATAAGTATTCACCAGCGAGGCGTCTACTTTAATACCGACATTGATATCCTCGCCTGCAGGACGTGCCAACAAAGCGGAAATTTCCTTTTGTCCCGTCTCTATGGTACGGTTAAAAGTAAAGTTGGACACGTCCTTTAGCTTGGCTGCATCCAAATAGACGACATTATCGAAAGGAGAGGCATTGCTATAGTCTTTATTATCACAGCCGGTGACACATAACAACAGGACTGTAGTTATGATAGCCGGTGAAATGACAGTAAGCATACCTCGAAGTATTTTTTTTGTTTTCATACCAGTTCGTATATTAAGTTTAATCAAAAAAAGAAGATATATGCTCGAATTTATGTAACCGTCCGAGCATAAAAAAGACGGTAATTTTCTACTTATTGAAATTACCGTCTGATATATGAATAAAAAGATAAAAGCGTTTATAAGCTTTCCTCTGCTAGTAATTTTTAAAACTTCTCAATCCCGATAACATCTACTTTCGGGAAATCATTCGCAGCTATTTCTTCTCCCATTTTCCGAGCCAATATCTCCCCATATTCAGCAAATATCTCATTTGTATAGCATAAGACATATTTACCGGCAAAGAAATCTCTCCATACAGGATAATAAATGCTTTCTCGTGCCAGAGAGATAATAAGGCAATTAGTATCAAGTACAATGTTTTCCATCATTGTTTATGATAAGAGGTTCGCATGTGTTCGTTCTTCCACTCTTCAATCACTTGATCGTTAATCTTATTGTCTTTCCAAAGTTTGTCTATTGCCTCTTCTGCTTTATGAGCAAAGTAATCGGAAAGAATTTCATTAATCTCTTCCATCGTTTCATCTGATTTCACCTGTGCCATCAGATTAAGCATCCTTATTTGATACGGGGTAAAAACTTAATTACTCATAATTGTTCCTCCTAATTTAATTCTATAAACGAAAATAGTCAATTCTTTCCGAACACCATTTCCTTTTAACAAAATTCTTGCAAACAAGGTAGTTGAAACCATTAACTTTCCCAAAATCAACGGTAATTTCAATATGCCAAAGAACGAGTTTTTCCTTTATTTATGGAAAAAGTATTTATTGATAATATTCAAAAGAAGATTTACCAGTCTTTTCTGTAAGTATTACCAGCAGCATGTTCTACTCCAGGATCTAAAGACACTCCAGAATATACAACGTCTCCCCATATGAGCTCATCTCTACTAAAATCCCAGCCATCACCATCATCCATAAATTGAAGAAGAGAATAATCGCCCAACATTATCCTAGCTGCATTTTCTCTGTCACCATATTCATTGCCAATAAGATCATCACCATATATCAAGATATTACTTTTTTTATTCCCTCCAGATTTCCACTTACATATAATATCTGCTGCACGATTCCTAATATTTGGATCATTACTAGAATAACGAGGTACATTAACACATCCATAGCGAGTTTCAGTTAACCCAGCAATAGACCTACGCGTATATTTACTATAAGTTTGAACACTTCCATCCAGATTTGGATTGATTATTTGCAATTCTTCTGTTGACGAAAAATAACCATGCCATGCATAATCAATATACCCGCCTACTTCAATTCCTCCACACCTAGAAACATCATAAAAATATTCAGTAGCATCCCCCTTATCTACTAAAGTCAATAGTTTATCCGGCAGAGCCTCACGCAACGCTTTGATCAACCGAGGATATGAAGTTGTATTCATTCCTGGCATTTCAGCTTTTCCATATTTACCGTCCTCATCCCACAAGTTCACTCCATCTAGTTGATAACGTTCTATCACATCTTTTACTTGACGAACAAAATCAGCTATCTGTGTATCATTCATATTACAAAAGCCTATACCTTTACCACCATTCTCAATACAAAGACATACTTTACGCTTATATTCTTGAAGATGACGAATATATTTATCTCTATGCTCCAATACGTAAGCCAAATCACTACCCAACTCAAACAATGCGCGTTGACTTACACCATCATAACCAATCGTTGCTCTTTTCAAATTTACAATATTTCCTAAACTATATATCGGATAAGGACGAGTAATCATGTCATCCAACATAATCCCCCATGCACTAGCAATCAAAGGTTGATACGTTTCCGTATTTACATAAAATACTGTAATCACTTCAGGTAATAATGGCGGAATATCTTGTATTTGTCCAGTTGTTCCAGGTATACATGTAATAGTTTTTTCCCTGAAATTCACTCTGTAATAAATTACTTGTTTATTCCCTTGTGCATCTACTCCTACAGGATTTTGTGTCAAAGCAATCGCTAACAAATAAAGTGTTTCAGGCTTCAATCCATCAGGAGAAAGAGTTATGCTGATAGTTCCGGATTCTTTCTTTCCAGCAGCCACAGTAAGCGAACCGCCATTTCCCAAAGTTACGTTAGCAACAGGAAATTCCTTCATATCAGTTTCGTTATCACTGTTATATTGAGCCACAAGCTCCGGAGACGGAATGGCTTTTACCGTAACAGCCGTTATAGCAGGCTTTGTCAGTGCATAACATATCTCTTCGGTTACAGCTCCATCACCTTCGTACATACTGACAGTAATCTTATTAGAAAAAGTTTTTCCACTGCATAACTGCCCTCCGACGCTATTCATCGGCGTTTCGTCCGGTAACTGCCCGGCAGGCATGGAAATATCATCTTCAGTACACCCCGTCGTTGCTACCATCAGCAGTGACAGCATCAGAAAGACGAAGTATTTAAATGGGTTATTTTTCATATCATTATAGTGTTTTACAGGTTTCACAATAAATAATCTCTTAGTTATGCCCCTTATTTGGACGGGTTCATTATTTGGATAGCTAGCCGACTAGTCTCATAATTCATCTTCGTATGATAGTAATCATCACCCAAAGCATAGATAGCAAGTCCGCCTACAGGACCCAAAGAAACAACACGGTTTGTCATCTCGGTAACAGCGTCCAGTTTTTCACCTTCTTCATCCACTAGCTTTTCATTAATCTTGGCGGAGAGCAATAGTTTCTCTTTAGGGATTGAGAAGTTTTCTATCACGCCTGCCACATAGAGTTTCAAATCTACGGCAGAGGTAATCGTAGCAGTGTTCAAGACGACATAATCCAGCTTATTCAGATCTGCGGCATCCATAAAGGCAGGATCACCTTCAAATACCAACAGTTTGCCATCGCCTACAGCGGTAGAAAGCTTGGAGACGATTAATTTGGCTGCTTCACGACGGGCAGCCTGTTCAGCCTCCGTTCCTCCATAAAGAGGAGTACCTTTAATGGCAAACCCATTCATACCCAACTGGGAAGCGGCAGCAACGGCCTTATCCAACCAGGCACCCAGTTTGGCAGCATCGGTCAAGGCGGGCATTTGAGCGGTATAATCCACCAAATAGAGCACCTTGATACTCTTTTCCTGTAACAGGAGAATATCCTCACAGTCATAAGAGGTCAGGCTTTCGGGATGCGTCGGAGTTACGATGTCCAATGAGTCGGGCAATGAACGGAGGTAATCACCTTCATTCTTCGACTTTTCGGCACTATTGTCGAAACTACCGTAAGTGACAAAGTGTTTGCTTTGCCTATACGTACGCAGCGTCTCCATGTAACGAGCCCAAAGTTCAGGATTCTGTTCTTTGGCATGCTGCGGATCAATATCAACAGTTTTCTGATCCGTCCAGTCGCTGCACGAAGCGGTAGCAAGCAATGCCAGCAACAGGAACAGATGAGTGAAGATGTTAGCAATGGAAATTCTCATATTCATATCTTCTTGTTTTAGTTTCTATATCTTCTTGTTTTCTAGTTCTCACATTTCCAGTTTCATGTCCCTACGGTCTCGGTTTCTTGTCCCACCAAAGAGAAGTAGCGCCATTATCAGGGCCACCCAACATACCGACGGCCTCCAGAATATACTGCCGGTTACCGGAATATTCGCTGGGCGGATACCACAGGCGACGTATTTTAGCTTTCGTATCGTCAATAGTACCACCGCTATTGTTCACTACCACAGGCAATAAATGAGGATAATCCGTGCGACGATATTCGCTCCATGCCTCTACCGTAGAAGGAAACATAGCAATCCATTTCTGGGTAATGATACGCTCCAGATTCTTCTCGGCATATTCATCACCCTCTTGCCAGGCAACAGTAAGGTTGCTAACGGCTCCGGCTGAATAAGTTCCATCCACAGGGTCAGTGTAAGCCTGCGGTGTGTTGGAAGCATTGGCAGCATAAGAAAGAGCATCCGTGGCAGGAAGTCCGTACTGTTCAAAAGAAAGAGCAATTGCTTCTTCATATAGGCTCTTGGCATCGCCTCCCATCGCCCAGCCGCGCAATGCGCCTTCGGCGCGCAGGAAAGTGATTTCTGCCGCATTCATCCACGGATAAGGACTGGCAGTAGATATAATCGGTTTGCTATAACGGTCTATCACGCTTTCCTTGTTCACCACATCAATACCGATACGAATACCGGCAAAGCCGGACACTTTCGTCGGCTTACCACCAACTGTTTCCGTGATTTCCACTTGAGTAAACATCTTCTCCCGCCGAGGATCCTGATAACCGTTCATGTAACAAAGCAAGTCGGCACCTATCCGATGGTCGGACCAGCCGTTGAAAACCATAGCGGCACGGTTTTCCTCCACCTTCATTTCGGCATTATCGGCATTGTCCGTGATAACCCCTGCTGCTACGGCATCCTGTGCCACTTGTTGTGCCGTAGTAGGATCAACATACACCATGCGGATAGCCATACGCAACTTCAGGGAATTGGCAAATTTATACCACTTGCTGACGTCACCGTAATAAACATCGTCAAACTTACGGAATGCTTCAGAACCTATCGTAAGATTTTCCTTCAACACGGAAGTCACTTCATCAAGTTCCTTCAGCATTTGTTTGTAAACAGCTTCCTGCGAATCATAGGGCACATTAAGCGAAACACTACCCTGCTCGTCTATCACCTTGCTATAAGGAATGGGACCATACATATCCGTCATACGGTGCATAATAGCTACCCGCAGCAATTTGGCAAGAGCCAGTGCCACAGGATCATCACTCTGATCCTGCAAATCGCGGTAAAGCGGATAAGATTCGGTAAAAATATCACCATACGTCTTATCCTGCCAGTCAACAGACGGGTTATAAGTTTCAAATTTATCGGTACGCACGAGCGTAGTCCCATAATACCCGGCAAACGGACCTGCCGCCAAAGCCTCGATAAACTGATAAAGATGCTCTTTAGTAGGTACCACCAACCCTTGCAAACCTCGCAGGGTAGAGCCTATATTGTAGTTTTCGCGTCCCTGCTCATCCTTGGTCACTTCGTACTCCTTGCGGTTGATTTCATCGAAGTTGCCCGTACAGGCTGCTCCGCCCACCAGCAGAAGTCCCAGGGAGAATATCTTTAAGAAAGATTTCACTTGTTTCATACGATCTGATTTAACGGGTTAAAAGTTTATTTTCACATTCACGCCGATATTACGGGTACTCGGCAACATGAAGTTATCAATGCCTTGATAATAATTACCGGTATTCGCCACCGCTTCAGGGTCGAAAGGTGCACGACAGTAAATCATCCAAAGGTTACGACCTACCACAGAGACATTGACGTCACACACCCCTCCCAGCCATTTGCGGGGAATGGTATAACCCACACTGGCTTCTTGCAAACGCACGTTCGTAGCACTGTAAGTGTAATACTGCGGCAATCCGCTACTGTTTCCGATGAGGCTGTAATACGTTTGCGCATCCACAAGAGTACGTCCGTTGAGCAACACACCACCGTTGTCACGGGCTTGAGCCGAACGTTCGGACACTCCATACTGATCCATTGCCGCCTGTGTGGCAGAATAAGCAATCCCTCCGATACGTGCTGTAAAGAGTGCGCTTAGACTGATACCACGCCATTCGAAGCGGTTATTCCATGCCAGATTAGCTTTCGGGAACACACTACCCAGCTTAATGTCCGGCAGGTTGTCTTCCGTAGTCAGCGTACCGGAAGGATCAATCTCCACCATGCCACTATTGTCCCGTTTCAAGTCACTCTGTGTGTAAAGATCACCCAACGTACCCCCTTTCTTCAGGATGAATCGTGCTTTACCCAGTCCGCCTACATCCAAACGATTCTGTGTGATAGGCAATCCCGTTTCGGGATGAATATAGCTGGTCACCAAGTCTTTTATCGTATTCTTGTTGTGAGAGAGAGTGAAATTACTTTCCCAGTGCAAATGGTTGTTCCAGGTATGTCCATAACCCAATGAGAGTTCCACACCGGAATTACGCACATATCCTGTCTGCAAATAAATCTTGCTATAACCGGAAGATACGGAAACTTTCGGGTCGAAGGTTTGGTTGAAAGTATTTGCCAAGTACCATGAAAAGCCGAGGCTGAAATCCTTGAAAAGACGCATATCCAGTCCCAATTCCCACGAGTTGGTACGCTCGGGCTTCAAGTCCTTGATAGGATAGTGTGTCTTGGGCTTCCATTGCTGGTTAGCCTCATCGTATTCGTAAGTGGGCGATGTCAGATTACGGGGATAAGGCATACCAACGGAACTGAAAGAGCCACGAACCTTCATATAGTCGATAAATTCCGGCAAAGTCAGCATTTCGGAGATAACCCCCGAAAGTCCTACGGACGGGTAGAAGAAACAAGGTGTAGAAGAATTGGCAAGTTGCGAAGCCCAGTCGTTTCGCCCGGTCAGTGTAAGATAGAGCATACTCTTCCATCCCACTTCCACACTGGCGAAGACTGATTGCGTCTGTTCCTGCCATTCGTCCTGACGGGCTTTCTTCTTTGTGTTGTCGAGGTCGAACACATTAAACACGTTCGGTATTCCCTTTTCACGAATCGGGCCACGATAACTCAAATCTTCGTATCTGTTGTTCACAATGCTGGCACCCACGTTTGCCACCAGTGAGAAGTCATTAAAACGCTTGTTGATGTTGGCAAGCACGTCGGCATACGTTTGTGTTTCGTCGGGCTTGGAGATGGTATAGTGTCCCTGCGTACTCTCTTCCGTAATTGTAAGATTGGAGCTGGCATAGAGCTTCTGTTCATACTTGGTGTGCGTGTTGTCCACACGTACACGTCCTGATATATTCAACCAGTCAGTAATGTCATAACTCAATTGAGCAGACAGCATATAACGCTTCTTCTGATTCAGACGCAGATTACGGTAAGCAATCCAATAAGGATTCTGCATACGGTAGTCACCTTCTCCTTGCGGCCAGAACATCGTATTGATTTTGCGTGCCGGATCCCAACGTTCGAACACCTTGACAAGTCCGAAGTCATCGCCACGCGGGAACAGATAAACGGGCACAATGGGATTGGAATAAATCCCCTGATTCGTCATGTTGCGGTCGTTCTGAATGATGTAGCTGGCTCCTATGTCAAGTTTCATCCGATCGTTCAGGAAATTCGTCGTATTACGGAAAGTAAAATTAAAACGGTTATAACGATTGTTGGGAACAATACCCTCGGAGTTGACCGACGCCACCGAAAAGAAGGTTTGGTTCTTCTCCGTACCGGTAGAAAGGGTGACAGAATTGGTGAAGATAAGTCCTGTATCAAAGAAATCTTTCGGTTCATAATTGGTGCGGGAGGCGTCATTCAACTTCGCTCCCCAGCTTAGGATGGTAGAACCTCCGTCTTTCCCACGGCTTCCCGTCCCGTAGCGGTTTTGGAATTCAGGAAGCACGAAAGGACGGGCAAATTCGGTATTGCTGTTCACCGTCACTTGCAACTTGCCTACTTGTCCGCGCTTGGTAGTAATAACAATCGCACCATTGGCAGCATTACTACCATAAAGTGCAGCGGCTGCGGCACCCGTCAATACGGAGATACTTTCGATGTCGTCCGGATTAATGTCGGCAATGCTCTCCGTAACGCCCCGTGAATCGAATTCCATTCCACCACCGCCACCGAAGTTATACATCGGTATACCGTCGATGACGTAAAGCGCATTACTGCTTTGTTCGATAGATTTCGCACCACGCATCACTACCTTGCTGGCTCCACCTACACCGGAGGAACTACTGTTGATAGTAACACCTGCCACCTTGCCATTCAGGCTGTTGATGAAATTAGCATCTTTAATGCCGGAGATTTCGTCCGCTTTCACCTGTTGCACGTTGTAGCTCAACGCTTTCTGTTCACGCTTGATACCAAGGGCAGTCACGACTACTTCGTTGAGTTGCTCCACGGCAGTGGCAAGCGTCACATTATACACGCTTCTATCTGTGACTTTCACATTTTGAGGAGTATAGCCTATATAGGTAAAATTGAGCGTGCTACCCACCGGAGCTTCGATAGAATAACGTCCTTCAATGTCCGTAATAACTCCACTGGCAGAACCCTGCACCTGAATATTGACACCGATAAGCGGCTCACCCGTTTCGTCTGTCACTTTTCCTTTGATTTGTTTATCGGAAGATGGCTTTTCCTGTGCCGGTTGAGGAATAATCTTGATGTATTTACCTTTCAATTCGTAGGTGCAGCCTGTACCTTTCAGAATGGTAGAGAGAGAATAATCCAATCCGGCTTTATCCAGATTGAGATTGAGGGCAGGTTTGTCACGCAGCAGCGAGTTATTGTACCCAATGGATAATCCCGACTGCTTTTCCACTTTCTTCAATGCTTCAATGACGGTAATATTGTTCTCACGGATGGTAATCCGCACGTCATTTTGAGCAAAAGCTGTTACTTGTAGCAAAAATAAGCTGAAAAAGAGTAGAAAACTTCTTCTTACGCCTCGCTTATCCGCTATAAATGTGTAATTTTGTAGCATTAACTTTTAAGTATTAGTTTGTTAACTAGGTTGTTATTCACGTAGATCAGATCAACAGAGTATAACACTCTGATGCAGAAAAGTTGATTATTTCATATCCGGGATGGAGTGGCGCTCTGTTCCGGATACTTTTTTCTCATGGGCAGTAATTGTGTTTTTTAAGTTATTGATTTATTGAATGATTCACTTCGGCTATTTTCAATTCCGGTTTCACGCCGGTCTTTACTTCTTATTCCCTTTCCGTGTAATATAGCACTTATCTCCTTCTATCTTGAATTTCAAATTGCCCGCCACATCGACAATGATATCCATGACTTCTGCTAAAGGTGCCTTATCCTTGAACCGGAAACTCAAACGATCTTTCTTCAGCTGGTTCAAGCTGTAGACAAACGTATAATTGTATTTTCGTTCCAGTACACGTATAATATCTTCTACGGTCATTTCATTGAAAACCAGTTCGCCCCGCTGCCAAGCGGTGACATCTGCCATATCGGGATGCACTACCCGAAACTGACGGTTCTCTTTGTCATACGTCAACTGTTCGTCAGGCTGCAATACGGTCCGCTGGGTCAGATTTCCCCACTCTACCAATACACTGCCCGACAGCAATGCTGTACTGATTTCCTGATTCTCCGGATAGGCACTGACATTGAATTCCGTTCCCAAAGCAGTTACCTGAAAATCATCCGACTTTACAATGAAAGGATGCTTCTTGTCAGGCTTCACTTTAAAATTGGCTTCACCAACCAAGTAAACACACCGCTCTTTCCCAGTAAACTGTTTCGGATATAACAAAGTACTTTTTGAATTTAACTGAACCTGGCTACCATCCGGAAGAGAAAGATGCCGCATCCCCGCCACCGGAATGAATTCCTGTATAAGGTCATTCTGCGTTCTCTCCGTCTGCATCACCAGATAACCAAGAGATACGGCTACCACCAGTAACACAGCCGCAACGGATTGCCAAAGACGCAATATACGAATTTTGCGATTAGGGGTTACAGGGACTGAAGAAGCCGTGTGAAGACCGTTGTTCCGTTTCCACCGTTCGAGTTCCTTCTCCACATGGGGCACTTCACCCATAGCGCGCGCCGCTGTCCAGATTTCTTTTAAAGCTTTGTCTTTCTCTACGGCATGTTCCTTATCCGTCAGCCATCCATAGAAATTCTGTCGGATCGTTTCCGAATAATGATTTTTAGTGAACGAGGTCAGTATCTGCCGAAAATAATTCTTCATATAGTTGTGCTATTAGTAGTGAATACATATATAGCACGACACAACTACAAAGACTACTCAAATGAAATGAAGAAAAAATAAAATATATACGATTTTTTTTAATTCAACCAGAGAGAGATAGATTTGACGCTCTACGGTACGCACTGAAATATCAAGCTTTTCCGCTATTTCCAGATTGCTCATTCCCTGAATACGGCTCATCTCAAAGATCAGCCGGCGCCGCTCGGGGAATTGTTCAACGGCCATTTGCAGAGCTAATCGTATTTCTTTATAATAAATAGCGTCCAGTGTATCACCCGACGGAGACAAATCCTTGAAAAGACTTTCTTCCATCTGTGCCTGTTGGTAAGACCGTTCTATGCGCTTATGCTTAAGAAAATCAAAAATGGCATGTTTGGTCATAGCATAGATATATTTATCTATCCCGGGGTTATCCTGCCAAATCTGCGGTTTGGCCCATAGTCGCGTGAAAACGTCCTGTGCTATATCATCCGCGTCCTGCCCCGATTTAAGGAGCATCAATGCGAAATTCTTCACCAGCGAATAATGTGCCTTGAAGACCAGATCGAATTCTTGTTCCAGTGTTATGTCTTTGTCCATTACTTCACAAGCATTTGTTGTCAGTAAGCAAAAGTAGAAAAATAAATCAAGACTTTAGGTCAGTCTGACAGAAGAAAAAACAAATTCCTTACTTGCCAACACACAAGTTCCCGCCTTCCGGAAGAGTGAAAGAGATAGTAAATCACCCCTCCGTTACTTAATATTTCTTACTTTCTTCCTCATTATCCTTACAAATCACTATCTTTGCGACCTCATAATTTGTTTTTAACGAATAAACTACGATAGTGCTAATGAAACAGTACAGAACCGTAAACAACCTTATGGGTTGGCTTACATTCATCATTGCGGCAACCGTCTACTGCCTGACAATAGAACCGACCGCAAGTTTCTGGGATTGCCCGGAGTTCATAACCACCGGCTATAAACTGGAAGTCGGTCACCCGCCCGGCGCACCTTTCTTCATGCTAGTGGCGAATCTGTTTTCTCAATTTGCTTCCGACGTAACAACTGTTGCTAAAATGGTGAATTACATGAGTGCCCTCATGAGTGGCGCCTGTATCCTGTTCCTTTTCTGGAGCATCACCCACCTGGTACGCAAACTGGTTATCACTGACGAAAACAATATCACCAAAGGACAGCTTATCACAGTGATGGGTAGCGGACTGATCGGTGCACTGGTTTATACATTCAGTGACACATTCTGGTTCTCGGCCGTGGAAGGTGAAGTATATGCCTTCTCCTCCCTCTTTACCGCTGTTGTTTTCTGGTTGATTCTGAAATGGGAAGACGTAGCCGACCAGCCGCACAGCGACCGTTGGATTATCCTCATCGCCTATCTGACCGGATTGAGTATCGGTGTGCACTTATTGAACTTGCTTTGTCTGCCTGCCATCGTATTGGTATACTACTACAAGAAAACACCGAATGCTACCGCCAAAGGTTCGTTAATAGCGCTATTAGGTTCAATGGTGCTCGTTGCAGCCGTGCTTTACGGCATCGTACCGGGTATCGTGAAAGTAGGCGGCTGGTTTGAACTGTTGTTCGTCAACGGACTCGGAATGTCATTCAATTCGGGCGTAGTGGTTTATATCATTCTGCTTGCGGCCGCTCTGATTTGGGGTGTATACGAAAGTTACACCGAAAAGAACAAAGCGCGCATGGCTATCTCCTTTATCCTGACGATCGCTTTACTGGGTATCCCCTTCTACGGACACGGAGCCAGCAGTATTATCATCGGTATTTTGGTTATCGCCGCACTGGGACTTTATCTTGCTCCGAGTGTACAGGCTAAAATCAAAGAGAGATGGCGTATCACCGCCCGCACCATGAACACAGCCTTGCTGTGCACCATGATGATCGTGATCGGGTATTCTTCTTACGCACTGATCGTTATCCGTTCTACTGCCAACACTCCGATGGACCAAAACTCACCGGAGGATATATTCACCCTAGGCGAATACCTCGGCCGTGAACAATACGGAACCCGTCCGCTCTTCTACGGTCCTGCTTTCTCTTCGAAAGTGGCACTCGACGTAAAAGACGGCTATTGTATTCCGCGCCAGTCGGAAGCAGGAAGCAAGTTTGTCCGCAAGGAAAAGACTTCTCCCGACGAAAAAGACTCTTATATCGAACTTCCCGGACGTGTGGAATACGAATATGCACAGAATATGTTTTTCCCGCGTATGTACAGCTCGTCACACGCACCACTCTACAAGCAATGGGTAGACATCAAAGGACACGACGTTCCTTACGACCAGTGTGGAGAAATGGTAATGGTGAACATGCCTAACCAATGGGAAAATATCAAATTCTTCTTCTCCTACCAGCTAAACTTCATGTACTGGCGTTACTTCATGTGGAACTTTGCCGGACGGCAGAATGACATACAGGGTAGCGGAGAAATTGAGCACGGCAACTGGATCACCGGTATTCCGTTTATCGACAACTTGCTGGTAGGCAATCAGGAACTGCTTCCGCAGGATCTCAAAAACAATAAAGGACACAATGTATTCTACTGTCTGCCGCTGATTCTCGGCTTAATCGGACTCTTCTGGCAGGCTTATCATAGCCAGCGGGGTATCCAGCAATTCTGGGTGGTCTTCTTCCTGTTCTTCATGACAGGTATCGCCATCGTGCTCTACCTCAACCAAACCCCTGCACAACCCCGTGAACGAGATTATGCGTATGCCGGTTCGTTCTACGCCTTTGCCATCTGGGTAGGTATGGGAGTGGCAGGTATCATCCGTATGCTGCGAGAATACTGTAAGATGCAGGAACTTCCGGCAGCCGTATTGGCTTCAGTGCTCTGTTTGTTCGTCCCTATCCAAATGGCGGGACAGACTTGGGATGACCACGACCGTAGCGGACGCTTCGTTGCCCGCGACTTCGGACAGAACTACCTGATGACCTTACAGGAAAAAGGAAATCCGATTATCTATACCAATGGTGATAATGATACTTTCCCATTGTGGTACAACCAGGAAACAGAAGGCTTCCGTACAGATGCTCGCACCTGTAACCTAAGTTACTTGCAAACAGACTGGTATATCGACCAAATGAAACGTCCGGCCTACGATTCCCCGTCGCTTCCTATCACTTGGGACCGTGTGGAATATGTGGAAGGACAAAATGAATATATCCCTATCCATACGGAAATGAAGGCCTTCATCGACAGCTATTTCAAACAGGCAAACGAACTGGCTGCACAGGGAGACACTACCATATTGTCGCTCGTTCACTCCATCTTCGGTGAGAATCCTTATGAACTGAAGGAAATCATCAACCGCTGGATGCTCGGTAAGAACGACCAGTTGAAAGAGCTTCTCAAAAAGACTGGAAAAGATATCCAACTGCCGCTTATCCCTACGGACAGCATCGTAATGAAGGTGGACAAAGAAGCCGTACGCCGCTCCGGCATGAAGATACCGGAAGCTCTGGGCGACTCTATCCCCGAATACATGACAATCACCCTTAGAGACGCCAACGGCAACCCGAAACGCGCCCTCTACAAGAGTGAGCTGATGATGCTCGAAATGCTTGCCAACGCTAACTGGGAACGTCCTATCTATATGGCAATCACCGTAGGAAGCGAAAACCATCTGGGTATGGGTAACCACTTTATGCAGGAAGGTCTTGCCTACCGTTTCACTCCGTTTGATACAGACAAACTGGACAGCAAGATTGACAGCGAAAAGATGTACGACAATCTGATGAACAAGTTCAAGTTCGGCGGTATCGACAAACCGGGTATCTATATCGACGAGAACGTGATGCGTATGTGCTACACGCACCGCCGTATCTTCACGCAACTCGTAGGCCAGCTTATCAAAGAAGGCAAGAAGGATAAGGCACTCGCCGCACTCGACTACGCCGAAAAGATGATTCCGTCATACAACGTACCGTACGACTGGGCAAACGGCGCCTTCCAAATGGCAGAATCTTATTACCAACTGGGACAGAACGAGAAAGCCAACAAGATCATCGACGAGCTTGCCAACAAATCGCTCGAATACATGATCTGGTATCTTAGCCTGAACGATAACCAGCTTGCCATCGCCGGCGAAAACTTCGTGTACAACGCCAGCTTGCTTGACGCCGAAGTCCGCTTAATGGAAAAATACAAATCAGAAGAACTCGCGAAACATTACTCCACGCAACTCGACCAACTTTATAACGAGTACGTGACAAGAATGAAAGGGAAATAAATAGTAAGTATTAAGTATCAGGTATTAAGTATTACCATAGGCTTCCGACATGTTTTCCGCATGGATAATACTTAATACTTATTACTTAATACTTGTTTAACACAGACTCTCATGTTTATAGAACAACCACCTTGGCTTTTCCGGGCGTTGTAT
>OGJD01000800.1_pt1 | contig 23254 bp, 30 predicted proteins | sample 1571971 | NCBI WGS metagenome assembly OGJD01 (sample SAMEA2582117, study PRJEB24529) | metagenome | biome: Human gut stool | place: China | collected 2011
ACATCAAAAACTCGTGATAACAGTTTTAAGGTATCTGTATTTGGCTGCGTTTCGCCTGTTTCCCAGCGACTAACCGCCTGTCGGGTAACTTGCACACGTTCAGCCAGTTGTTCTTGCGTAAGGTTGTTTTTCTCGCGTAAATTTTTAAGAATACCTTGTATTTCCATGCCCGTCCCTCCTAAAGGTTGTTTTTACTCATTATAACTTCAAAATGGGGTTTTAACAAGCAACTCGCTGTTGCTGCGGAATAGTGGGCTGCTGTCTATCAATTCTTATGTGTTACTTTATGGCACATGAGCATTGGAGCCAGGGTTGTCCGATCCGTAGCCCTCAAGGAGATTGACTACGCCCCACACGCCCAGGCCAGCGCCGAGAGCCACAACAAGCGTCTGTAAAGTATCAATAGCGGAAGAAAAGAACTGCATAGAGCCTCCATTTCTCCGGGTGTTCCCCGGCCATGAAAAAAGCCGCCATCACTGGCGGCAGGTTACAACTTCGGGACACTTTGTCCCAAAGTCCATTTATGCAAAGGCGTCTGGATCGTCGATGTCGTCATAGTTGAGGATGTCCTCGTCCTCTTCCGTGAGCGCATCATCCGGCACAGCCACCTCATACATCTCACACGCCTCGTTAAGCCCGGGCCGCCTGCGGCGGTTGATGAGCTTATCAAGGTCAAAAGCGTTTTTAATTTTGTCGGCCTCAGCCGTGTATGGATAATTCGGGTGCTTTTTCAGATCATACTTCGGGGAGTAGAACGGGGGCAGGCCCCGAAGCTGTAAAATACACTTGTCCCCGGGCATGGTAGCCAGCTCGCTGGGTGTCATCAGTTCCCGGCCCAGCCGCTGGGTGTTCAGATTGTAGCTTTCCGACTGCCCCTTCGAACGGCCATCGGTCTGCATATAGATGGTTGCCTTCCCCAGCCAGTTTTCCGATATTTCCTTGATGGTGCTGGCCTCGCGGCCTCCCAGGAATACCACGCTGTCCATATTTCCGAGGATTGTCTCCGCGTGTTTATCGTAAATGGCCTTGCATTGCGCCAACTGCTGGTAAAAGAGCGTCAGCGATACCTCGCGGGAACGGATCACGGCACAGATCTTTTCGAGCTGTGGCACCTGTCCCGTGTTGGCCGCCTCATCCCACAGCACCCGTACATGGTGGGGCAGGCGGCCCCCGTGAACATTGTCAGCCCTTTCGCAAAGCAGATTGAACATCTGCGAAAAGGCCAGGGCCACAAGAAAGTTATAGGTCTGCGTGGTGTCCGAAATGATAAAGAACACCGCCGTTTTCCGATCCCCGATGCGGTCAAGCTCCATCTCGTCATAGCTCATAATCTCCCTAAGCTGGGGGATGTCAAAGGGCGCGAGGCGGGCCCCGCAGGAAATCAGGATCGACTTTGCGGTTTTGCCGCTACTTAACTTATATTTGCGGTATTGCTTGACTGCAAAGCAGTCCGGCTTGCGCTTTTCCAGCCCCTTGAACATATAGTCCACGGCATTTAGGAAATTTTCATCGTCCTCCTTTACCTCCATGCCGGAAATCATATCCACCAGCGTATTCATGTTCCGATCCTCGGCGGGCCCCTCGAAAATGATATAGGCAATCAGAGCGCAGTACAAAAGCGTTTCCGCCTATAGTGATAGGTAATCCTTTGAAGTAATCGCCGGATTTTCCCCCACTCCACACCGGACATGCGACTTTCACCGCATCCGGCGTTCCATCGATTGTGTTATCAGGCATTTAATCAATCACCAATAGAAAGTTGTTCAGATTGCCGCCAGTTTTGCGGCGGCGCGCAGGCTGTTGATTTTGGTCAGTTGTTTTCTTGTTACAGTCAGTTTCTTACAGATACTCTTGAGAGCGGCAGCGTCCTGGTCGGTCAGCAAGGGCAGATACCGCCTGTGGAGCAGCACCAGATTGCTGTATCGCTCCTGGCCGCCTTGCTCCTTTAGAGCCTTCTTGTGACACACGATGCTGTCCGGCTGCAAGAACCATTCGCCGCTGACAGCGCACTTGCCCTTCTGGGCAGACAGCAGGGAGAGCCTGCAATCGGCATATTCCAGGCTGTGGCCCTTCGGCGGATGTTCCCGCAGATACGCAAACAGGGTCGTATCCATCTCCAGATTATCGTGTATCTTTTTCCGCCCCGCCGGAGAGAAGCAGCAGACTGCGGCGCTGATTCCGATTGCGGTTTTATACTTGATGAACGCAATGGGGTAGATTGGCCGGTTGATACCAGACACATACCGCACCATTTGAGAAGCGCCGAAACGCTCCTTTTCGCTGTCCGTCATGGCACCGCCCTCCCGGACGAGCTGAGAGCCGGTCTCCGTATTCAGACGGTTGGTCAGCACTGTCATGACTCTGCGGTGGATTTTCCGGCAGTCCAGACTGATGCAGGTAGCAATCCTGTAGTAGTTCTGGATGCCCAACACCATTTCGTCAAACAGGCCGATCTCCTCTGACTGCGTTCGCCCTTGGGCTGGTTTTGCGATGCACTTTGCCTGCTCCACGAGCTTGCTTTCTTCCAACTGTAGCTTTTTGTCACAGATATGGGACTTCACGACATACTTTCCGCCCTTGTGGTACACCATGATTTTGAAGCCGAGGAACTCGGAGTATCGCTTTCGCACATTGACAATGCGTGTTTTCTCTGGGGAGACCTCCAGCTTCAACCGTTCGGTAATCCACCTTGTGACAGCTTCCATAGTCTTCTCCGCGTCCTCTCGGTTCCGGCAGAAGATACGGAAGTCATCCGCATAGCGCACAATGAACATTTCTTTGAGATTGGAGTTCCGCATTTTCTGGTAGCCCTTGCTCTTGTCAAAGACCTCGGAGGTGCGGATGGTGCGCCATGTACCGTAGCGGTTTGCCACGGGGTGTTCCGTCCATTGGCTGTCGATCCCGTGATCCAGCTCATTGAGCACCACATTGGCCAGCAGCGGAGAAATGATCCCGCCCTGGGGCGTTCCCTTTGCCGGGTAGACCGTGCTGCCGTCCGGCATACGGATAGGAGCCTTCAGGATACGCTTGAGGACAAACAGAAGCTGTTTGTCCTGGATGCCCATAGTCCAGAGCTGCTTAATCAGTTTGCTGTGGTTCACATTGTCAAAGAACCCTTTGATGTCGAACTCCAAAACATAGTGCAAATGCGCCCGTTGCAGCAGGGAGTAAGTACGGGAAATTGCGTGCTCCACTGACCGATTCGGGCGGAACCCATAGCTGTTGTTGCTAAACTTTGCCTCACAGATGGGTTCCAGGATTTGTTTGATGCATTGCTGCACCAATCTGTCCCAGATACAGGGGATACCCAGCGGCCTGGTTTTTCCGTTTGGCTTTGGGATGTCCTTCCGGCGCACTGGTTTGGGACGGTAGCCGTGTTCGCTGCCTGTGACAATTTTTCTGACCTTACCGATGACCTCAGCCGGTGGAAGCCGTCCAATGTCACCGATATTCTGCTTGTCTGTTCCTGCTGTGTAGCTGCCTGTGTTGGTCTTGATATTTCTGTAGGCCAGCATGATGTTGTCCGGGCTTAATACCAGTTTCATCAGGCCGGTGAATGTTTCACCGGCTTTGCTTTTGGCGTACAGCTCGTCAAATGTCCGCTGCATCCCGTAATACTCGGCGTGCCGCTGGGCGTCCATACACAGAACTTTTTTCCTTTCTTTTGGCATAAGGCATCACCTCCCGTTTGGAAAAGTGACCCTTTTGGTCTTACTCGAATCCTTATGATTGGATTGAATAATGCCTGTTTCCACAATTCGACTTGTGACCATTCCTCCATCCCCATTACAGGGACTTCTTCGGTTCGATCACTACTTTTCAGCAGCGGTTCACCCGCTTATTGTTCTTCGCCGGGTTCTTCCTTGCGAAAGCCGCTGCCTTTCCTCGTTCCGGTAATTCTATCTGTGCATCTATACCTTTAGGTTTCCGCTATGAGCCTGCCGGCTGGGATGTGCCTGTAACACAACATGGTCGTTCGTAGGGCAAATTTCTACTAAACCACACCGGCTGCGCTTGAACGCACCCATACATTTCTATATGGTCTTCTTATAGACCCGTACATTCGCGGATTCGTCAGTTCGCCTGCCAGGGCGAACATTCTAACCATGGGTATTTTATAGACCCTTGGCCTATAGGCAACACAGTCTGCCTCCAGACCGCTTTCGGCCTCCGTTGACGGCGGCTACGGTTGCTCTCAGCCGTTGTCGTGGGGCTTCGTACACCGGCTTTGCAGCCGATGCACGCCCACCGAGGGCAGGCGTTTCAGGGCGTTACCCCGTCATTCCACCTGTCGAATTACCAGTTATCCAAACAACTATATTTTGTTGTTTGTCCGCTGACTTTTTACCGTCAGCGAACGAGTCGCACTGGTCCAGAATGGATCGGACTCATGGCTGCCCTTCGGAGTGGTGGCCTGGATGAGATTGTTCACCAGCTTGAGGGCGTCCTTCTCATCCCGCAGATAGCGGAAGGGGTTGTAGCCGTCGCTCTGCGCCAGGTTGACCACATTGAGCACCCGGATCTCGTATCCGTTCTGCTTCAGCCAGCCGCCTGTGGCGGTGAGCACCTCTTGTTTCGGGTCCGTGACCACATAGTTGGTATTGGCCTCCAGGATGTTGGGCTTGACATAGCTTCGGGTCTTGGCCGCACCGCTGCCGCCAATGACCAGCACATTGAGAGAGCGGCGGTGCTTGTGGGTGTCCAGCCCCAGGCGGACATTGCGGGTGAGGAGCTTGTTCTCCTTCTGGGCGAACATGGCGTTGACCTGCCGGGGCGAGGCCCAGGCGGCGGAGCCGTGCTCCGCGCCCTCCCGCCTCCTGCCCTGCTCCGCACCCCACAGGGCGAGGGCCATGATATAGACGCCGGTGCAGCTCAGGATGGATAGGAGACTCTTGTCCGTCCACCGCACCTCCAGAGGGTCCTGGAGCGCCGCGGTCAGGTTGGCAATCAGGGCGGGCAGTCCACTTGCTGCGCTCTGGCCGCTTTCCAGCGACTGGGCGATGAGCAGCGCCGCCCAGACCACGGGGATGTAAAAGAACAGGCAGGCGATGAGCCTGTTTGCTTGAGATGGCTGTTTCAGTGGCGTTCACCTCCGGGAAAACACAAAAAATCCGGGGGGCGCCGGTCTATGACCGGCGCCCCCCGGAGGAGTGGAAAGCCTGTTTTAAACTCGCCATTATCTCGTCTTTGGCCTGGATTTTGCTTTGGTTTTCTGTCTGGCCGGGACGGAGCTACGCTCCAGCTGCGCCCGATAAGCCTTGAGCCGTCCCTCCACCGAGGGGCGTTCAGTCATAGTTCCTGGGCCTTTGGGGGTAGAGGAGCTGGTTCTTGTATCGTGCGAGTCGCATCCCGACCGAGACTCTTTTTTTGGCGGCTCTGCCTGACGTGGAGCCGTCTGGCTGCTCTGGCGGCCCTGTGTGGGGGGCTGCGGGTCCTGCCGTGCCGTGGGGTCTTTGGAGTGCTTCTGGCGCTTTTGCGGGCCTTTTTCGGGGCCGTCCTTTGTATCGCGCGCCCTCTCCCGCGTATGTGCTTCCGGCTGCCGGTCCGGCTCTTGGTACAGCATACGCTGGAAGATCTGGTTGGCCCGGTCCAGCTCGGTCACCGGCAGGAGCACATCGATCATCTTCCCCCGGTCATCCCGGTCCCGGACGGCGGAAAACAACAGCTTCTGCTTTTTCGCCCGGTGCTGAAATTCCTTATACTGCTCTGGGGTCATGGAGAACTGCCGGAGATCCTGCGTCTCCCGCAGCATCTTCCCCAGGTTGACTTTCCCGGAGAGCTTTTTATGGTTTCGGGCAAGGGCCAGGGTGAGGGCCAGCAGGTTCTTCAGGGCAGAACCGGACAGCCGAATGACTACCTCCGTCCCGGACAGCAGCATACGCACCATTTGGTCGGCCGCCTCACCGCCTCCTATGTTCATTGGTTCTCACCTCTCTTTCACGTGCTTCTGCTTTGTCGATTTCCTGCTCCATCTGGGGCAGGCTGTTTTGGATCTTCCGGCACAGGGCCAGCTTCCTCCGCTCCGCCCGGATCTGCCGGTTGAGCTCTGCCAGCCGCTCATAGAGCTCCGCCTTTTCCTGAATCAGCCCTTCTCTGGGGACGCCGCACTGCTCCAGGGCGGCCACAGCGTCCATGTACTGGGCAAACTCCGTCTCCATGCCGGACAGTCCGGCCTCATAGAGCTCTTTGACAGGGGCCAGGGCCTCCGCATCCGCCAAAGCGGTGTAAAGCGCCCGGCGCCGCTTCCTCCGCACATTGAGGACGGTGCGCTGCTTCATCAGGTTGGCCAGCGTCTCCTCTGTGCGGGCAGTGAAGGCCGCCATGTCCGTCCGGGTCGTGATGCCGTTGTCCCGGAGGAAGGCAAACTGTTCCCGGTACTGCTCAAAGCGCATGACCTCCTGCCGGAGCTGGGGCGTCATGCGGGGTGGGTACTGCCGCTTGCCGATCTTCCCCAGTAGATAGAGATAGTGGACATACAGGGCCAAAAAGCCGGTGTACCTGGGGTACTTCTGGTAGGGGCGGTACTGGGGCCGGAGCTGGACGGCAGGCCGCCGTCCCACTTCGATGGCAGACAGGTTCCCCTGAATGGCGGCCCGGATGCCGTCCTCGGTGAACAGCGGATTTTTCCGGCCAGGGATTATGAACCGCTCCTGTCCCCGCAGGCGGAAGCCCAGGCGGTTCCCGTGGCGGATCTCATAGCCCATGTGCTCCATGAGCAGGAAGAAGTGGCCCAGGTCATTGGCGTCCGCTATGGCGGAGCGCAGGTCTGCCTCCAGCATGGAGCGGAAGGTGGGCTGGCCCCTGGACCGGCGCAGCCACTCAATGTAGCTGACCGCTTTGGACGGTTCTCCTTGCATGAGCACAGGGAGCCCATGTTCCCGGCACAGGCGGTCCGAGGTGGCCCGGATCTGCCGGTAGTAGCTCTGGGCATTGCTGTGGTACTTTTCGCCGGTATCCGCGTTGACTGAGTTGAAGAGGATGTGGGCGTGGATATGCTCCTTGTCTACATGAACGCCGATCACCGTCTCATACCCTGGCAGATGCTCTTTCGCAAATTCTGTGGCGATCTCCAGCGCCAGCTCCGGGGAGATCTCTCCGGGGCGGAAGGACTGGATGAGGTGGTAATACTGTATGCCGCCCTCCTTACCCACGGCCCGCTTGGTCTCCAGCATCTGCCGGCACTCATGGCCGGGGTCGCAGTTGAGGCGGGCGGTGAGGACCTGCTCCTGGGTCTTGTCCCCGTTGAGCACATATCGGACGCCCACATCCAGGCGGCCCTTCCGGGCCAGGATCTTGGTGATGGCCATTACTTTTTCGCTACCTCGTACATGAGCGCATAGACCTGCTCCAGCAGGTACAGCCCCCGTCTGGCGTCCTCCGCCCTGGCAATTCTGGCGTTGACGCTGCGGGTGATCTGGTTGATGTTGACGCCAATTTTATGCACCTCGGTGCGCAGGGCCTTGATCTCCTGGGAGGGGAGCGCCTTGACCGGCTGCCCTTCCAGAAGACGGGTGAGGAAGGCCCGCCTGGTCAGGCCGCACTGCCTGGCCTTGGCAGACAGCAGGCGGTACTGCTCCGAGGTCAGTTCAATGTGCAGATGATGTCGGCCATGTTTATCTGCTTTGCTCATGCCGTCTCCTTTTCCGCCTGGGAGCAGCGCTGGAGGCTTCCTCCCGGATCTCCTGCTCAAAGACCTTTTCCAAATCGAACACATTGCCATAAGGAACACCCTTCCGGCTGTAAGGCTTCATGGGCATGGAGATCCGGGCCTGCAGCTCCTTCAGCCGCTTCCAATACTGCGGGAGAAACTGATAAATATTTTTTAGTTCCCTCCGGTTCTTGTTTTTGCAGCACCAGCAGGAGACCCGGTCCAGGATATTATAGAGCCGAATACCGTTTTCCTCCCAGAAAAATCCCCGCTGGTAGCAGTACGCCAGGCAGTCCGCCTCCGTCAGAGGAGAGCATTTGGGCGGCTTCAGACGCTCCAGCCGATCCGGCTCGTCTGCGGCGATGCCCACATAGTGGACTTCCGCATCTGGGCTGTGGCCGTCCAGGGCTTTGATCTTCAGCGTGGTCCCCCAGCGGCAGAGGCCGCCGCACCAGCCGTAGCCGTGATGGAAGCCATTCTTCCTGGAGTTAATTGTCTTCTCCAGCATATCGTACAAAAACGGGGCGTCCGGCTTCACCTCTGTGAAGCGGATGCCCCGCTGCTCCAGGACCGGCTTCATCCGGTCCCGAATATCATAAATAGCTTGAAATTCCATTCCCGAGTTGTAAAAAATCACTTCGTCCAGTGGCATCTCTTTCTCCAGCACTAACAGCAGCATGGCAAGGGAGTCCTTGCCGAAGCTGACACTGGCGATGTATCGCAACGTCACACTCCTTTCTGAGGTCTGAGGCTGTTGATGCTCCGCCTGGAGGCGGCATAGGGGTCAGGGGTTCACCCCTGCAAGCGCGCAAATGTACATTTGCGCTATGCTTGCGGCCTCACCGCCAGAGGCGGCGAGGCTCCCAGCCCCGCCAGGGCGGGGCTGCTCCTTCAGCGGTATGGTTGATTGAAATTCCGAGGGACGGACCGCTTTTCCACAAAAAAGGGCGGGAGGCGTGCTTCCCATCCGGTCGCAGCTTGGCTGTTTCCCGTCCGTTCCTGCCCTATTTCCTGACGCAGACAAAAGGCCCAGGGTGTGCTGTTGCACACCCTGGGCCCAAATCTTACGATAAATTGTGGCGATTAGGGTGCTACAGGTAGCACCCAGCTCCAGCCATTTTAACGCTCAGTATCTCTGGACGGTTTCTTTGTATGGCCTGGAAGCATACTCCGCTCACGCTCTTGAAGCCTCTGCAGCGAGTAGTCGATGATCCGTTCCTTTCGGAGCGCCAGAATCTCTTTGTAGAACCTCCTCTGGAGTCCTGAAAGGCAGGGCGTCTCATCAATCAGACGGCAGATTTGCTCCATATGCAGCCTTGGTCCGATTCGCTTCAACGCCGCGTTGCAGCCCTCGTATTCCAGAGAGGACAGAAAATCAAAATACCGGATTTTTTTGTCCTGCTGCTTGATTCCAGACAGGGGGATCTCATATACCCGGAAGTCCATTTCCCGTGGATCATTGAGTACGGCCTGCATTTTCCCCTCATCCAACTGCGGATACAGGCAGCTGCCGCAGTCGAATACCGGAGCCAAGGCTACCATATCATGCACAGTATCATAGAGGACGCCCCAGTTTCCATTGTGTCGATCCCAATTGCCGATCAGGGCGTCTACAATGAACATATCCCAAAACCGTTCTTCCAGCTCCTTGGGATCTATGGCCGGCTGCTCATGGATGGAGAACAGAATATCGTCCAGCTCTGTCCCGTATCCGTTCCGCTCCGAATCAATCACCTGGTTTTTCATTGAGGCAAAGTCCTGCAGGACAACACCCGGGGATGTAAAATCCTTACACGCCACTACAATCTTTTCTTTTCCGTGATAGGTATAGGTCCCCAGCAGAGTTTCCTGTACTGGAATGCCCGCCAGGGCAAAGATGTGGCAGCCCAAATACTCGGAGAGACAGCTATTGGCATAGCTCATGTCCCTGTTCCTGGACGGATGCGGCGGAAACTTCAGCATATACTGCTCATCTTGATATATGACAGAGCGCTTGCTGCCATTGGCGCCGCCATAGGTCTTGTTCCGTCTTGGAAGATTCGTAAAGTCTATCATATCAGATTACTCCGCGCTGAATGCGCAAATAGGTTTCCCGCAGGTACCACGCCTGCTCGGAGCTGATTTCTCCCTCCACTTCCGCGGAGTTGATGTCGGCCTGGAGCTCACAATAATACGCGTCGAAGTGGAGGTCGTTGGCGCCGTTGTCCTCCGCCTCCCAGGCCCGCTTCATCGTATCCAGAGACCTCTGCAAATAAGGGGGAAGGCCGCATTCCAGATAGGTGCGATCTACGGGAAGCCCGTTTTCCTTATCATATCGCTGTTCCATTGTCCTGCCTCCTCGTGCGGTTCTCTTTCCATGATACCCGATAGTTTATAGAATGTAAACAGGATTTTAAAGACGGGCCTATGCGGTTGGCCGCGGCATTGACTGAATGCCGCGGCCGCTGCGGTTAGTCGTTTGTCGGTAACGGCTCATCCGGTTCGGAAAGGGCCATCTTGACTTCGGCGCAGTTGTGCTCACAGCAATAGACCGCCGCTTTCCAAGGGTCTTTGTAGCGTGCCGCCACCTGCTCCATACCGAGGAAGCCGTAAACGATGACTTCCCATGTGATGAGCTGTCCATTGATCGCCCGTTGGACTCCCATACAGTTCCCTCCGTTTCAATCTGTATTATACTGGGCTGCTTCCACAGTTACACAATACCACATACCGGGCGGGAAAGCGATTCCTATTCCCGAACAGGCCGGACTATCCCCAAACAGCCCTTTCCACCCGCAGTCTGGAGCACGGCCTCGGAGTGGCCGTGCTGGACAGCCCTCACCGAGTTTGGCCCTCTGTTTTTTGAGGCTGCTTGGCAGGCGCCCTGGCCCGTTTCTGAGCGGGATAGTAGGCTGTGAGGCAGGATTGGCATTCTATTATCGGGTAGGAATATCTTTGGGCGGTCATGATGCCCGCCTCTGTAAATGGGGGCTGGAAAACCGCACCATGACGGTTCAGGTGCTCCTGTGAGAGCTGGGATTTTCCCTTGTGGTTCAGGTTGATCATCTGTTCATAGGGCTCTCCACCGCGGAGCATCGTCACCATATTCCCCACACACAGGGGCTGGCCGTGAATATCCTTCACATCGGACAGGTCGCCCAAAAAGCCCGCTACATAGCGGCTGCATTCGCCGTCATCAGAAAAAAGGTATTCAATACCGCGGTTTCCAGACGGTTCCACCATCCACCGCATTCCAGGGAAGAAGCAGGCCCCTGTGTGTCAGGATATAGTTGGCCCGGATCGCATAGAGCTTCCCGCCCAGCCAATTCACAATATCAGGGAATGCGTAGGGATTTCCGGCAAATACCGCCCGCATTTTGCGCGTACACAGCCACTCAACAAAGTCCCATACGTTTACGGCTTGATGCATGGCATACCCATAGATGTTCACTTGCCGCTGCTGGTCGTCCGATCCCTCGACGAATACGACGAGGTCATTGTCGAACTGGATTATCTGAATGAATTTCCGTTCTTCCATTTATTACACTCCTTCTCCTGTTGTGGCGCCTACAGTATATCCGGGCGCCGTTGAGAAGGCTATACCCATTCCCCACACAGCGGCCAGAATAGACAAACAGCTCTTCCAGTCGGGAGCTGCTATGCCGCCCGGCGCAGTTCCTGTTCAATCCATTCCCTGGCCCGTCCGGCATCCCCGCCGCTGATCTCCTCCCCATCCCGCATAAGTGGGATGGGCTTCCCGGTCAGAATATGCCGGCCAGCCTCCAGCTTTTTCTCAAACATCTCTGTTTGCCTTGTTTACTTTTGTGCCCATATGAGTTATTATATGAGCACAAAAGGAGGGCGTTCTATGCCTGCATTCGATGTTCTGGATGCTCTGGTTCGCGGCGGAAACGGTGTGCTGCGGACTGCGGATGCCGTTGCTGCAGGGATCACCAGGCCTATGCTTGGAAATTATGTGCGGGAACGAGGCTTGGAGCGTGTAGGCCACGGGCTCTATCTTGCCCCGGATGCCTGGAAGGATGGGATGTACCTGCTCCACCTGCGCTGTCCGCAGGCCGTGTTTTCCCATGATACCGCTCTTTTCCTCCACGACCTGACCGACCGGGAGCCGCTTACCTATACGGTGACTGTAAAAAGCGGATACAATCCGCACCGCTTAAAGGGTGACGGCGTGAAGGTGTACCGCATCAAGGCGGAGCTGCACGGCCTGGGCCTGTCGCAAACAAACACACCATTTGGAAATCCGGTGGCGGTTTATGACCTGGAGCGCACCGTCTGCGATGTGGTACGCAGCCGGAGCGGCATGGATGTCCAGGTTCTCCGGGATGCGCTGAGGCGGTACGCCGGTCGGAGAGACAGGGATCTGCGTCGCCTGATGCACTATGCCGGAGCGTTCCATGTAGAGAACATCCTGAGACAGTATTTGGAGGTCCTGTTATGATTAAAACATCCAGACAGTTAAAAGACCTGATCAACAATCTCGCCCGAAAAAATACGGCAGACGCACAGCTTCTCATGCGGAATTACATGATGGAGCGCTTTCTGGAGCGCGTCTCGCTCTCACAGTTCAGGGAGAATTTTATCTTGAAGGGCGGGATGCTGGTCGCGGCCATGGTTGGGCTGGATACACGCTCCACCATGGACATTGACGCGACGGTCCGGGGTGCCGCAGTGGATGTCGATCACGTCAGCGATATGATCTCCGAGATCATATCCGTCCCGGTCAAGGATGGCGTTTTCTTTTCCTTAAAAAGTGTCTCTGAGATTATGGACGAGGCGGAGTACCCCGGTGTGCGGGCGTCCATGGAGACGATGTTCGATAGGGTGCGTACCCCATTTAAGATTGACATTTCCACCGGCGATGCAATCACGCCAAGAGAGGTTCGCTACCGTTTTCATTTGATGTTCGAGGAGCGGGCCATCGAGATATTGGCCTACAGCCTAGAGACTGTTTTGGCCGAGAAGCTGGAGACGGTCATTTCCCGCGCCACAACCAACACCCGTATGCGGGATTTTTATGATCTCCACATTTTATGTCAGCTCTATGGCGGCACCCTGACGGCGCGGGTTCTGGCAGACGCGCTCTGCGCGACGGCCAGGAGGCGTGGGACGCTCCGACTGCTGTCTGAGGCGGAGGATGTTCTGCGGGAGCTTGCGGGCGATCCTCACATGAGGAAGCTCTGGGATACTTACCGTGCGAGGTACAGCTACGCCTCTGAGCTGACATGGGATATTGTCCTCTCCTCCGTTCGGCAGCTTTGCATCGCTGCCGGGCTTGCGGTGGAGCTGCCGGAGGTCACTCTGACCGCTCCATCCAGGACAGCGGCCTCAGCAGTTCCGCGCAGGAGGGAAAAAGAGCGTTGACGCTCATGCTCACGCCGCCAGGAGCAGTTCCTGCTCGATCCGCTCCCTGGCCCGTCTGGCATACTCGCCGGTGACCTCGATGCCGGTGGCGGTGTAGCCCTCCAGCACGGCGGCCAGGACTGTGGTGCCACTGCCGGCAAAGGGGTCCAGGATATGCCCGCCCGGCTCGGTGATCTTCACCACGTCCCGCATGAGCGGGAGGGGCTTCTCGGTCAGGTGGATGCGGTTCTGGGGATTGCCGTACTTGAACACACCGGGCAGGCAGGGGACGGGGCGGCTGATGGGCATATCCCCGTTGGAACCCCAGACGATGTACTCCGCCTGCTGGCGGAAGCGGCCCTTCTGGGGGCGGCTGTTGCCCTTGTCCCACACAGCGGTGCCCCGCCAGATCCAGCCCGCCCACTGGAGGGCGTCGGTGGCCGCGGGGAGCTGCCGCCAGTCGATGAACATACACACCGGCGCGCCGGGCTTGCAGATCTTTCTGGCATCGCCAAGCCACTCCGCCGCCCAACGGGTCCAGGACCGCTGGTCCTTGGCGTCCCCATCGAAGGGCGGGGGCGCGTGATCCCCCATGCTGGAATACTTCTTGGCCGTGGACTTGTTCTTCTCTGCCTGGGTACGGCCTCCAGAGGCGTAAGGCGGGTCGGTGATGACCGCATCGAAGGTGCCGGGGGCAAAGCCGCCCAGCAGCTTTAGCGCGTCGCCGTGGAGAATCTCCCACTTATCGTTCATGGGCATCCTTACCTTTCTTTTGAACAGATTTTTGAGGTTTTGGCGCGGTGGAGAGCTCCGTCTCCACATACTCGCTGATGATACACAATGCTTCATTATAGCTGCCGGAGCTGGTGGCCCGTTGAAACATCTCATCGGCCTGTTTGCTCTGCCCGGCCTGTTTCAGAAGCCAGGAGGCCCGGCCCAGGATGCCGAAGATATTTCCGTCGTGGCCCGCCAGCGCCATTTTGGGTTTTGCCGGCCGCTGCTCCTGGATAAAACCGCCCAGCCGGTTGGGAACATAGTCGCTGAGCCAGGTTCCGCCAAACTGTTCGTGCGTCTGGAGACGCCACATGGCCAGCTTTCCCACATCCATCAAAACACCCTCAAAGGGAAACAGCAGGTTGGTCAGGCCATCGTACTGGAAGCTCCTCACAGCCTTGGCTTTCCATGCGCTGCCGGCCTGTAGGATACCAGCCTGGGCAAACAGCTCATTGATACCATCCACCCACTCCTGGAGGTCCCCGCCGCAGCCCTGGAGGATGAGGCCCTCCTGATCGTTCATCTGACGCAGTTCGTCGATGGTGACTATCTTGATTTCTGCCATTTTACCTCCTATCTGGTCTGGCCGCGCCTGGGACGGTCCTTTTTCTTTTTAAGCCCTGGCTGGTCGGCCTTGAACGGGATGCTAAGTTCCTCCGCCCTGCGGATCTCCGCCAGCATCCCCGGTGTACGCACAGTACCGTACACATTGACCTGCTGGCAGTGCTCCACCAGCCGCAGGCCCATCTCCCGCGCCGCTTGGTCCTGGGCGGGGTCATCCGGGTCTGCAAAGGGCGGGAACATGAGGTGGGGACAGATCGGGATATCCCCGGCCTGGAACACCTCCTGCGCTTTCTCCTTTGCGAAGGCGATGTTCTTTTCCAGTTCGCCCCGGAGCGGTGCGCAGATGTAGACCAGCCTGGGGCCATGGTTCTTCGTCAGGACTTGAATACGGAAGGTCTCCACATAGTCGCTGGCTATTTGCCTGAGCTGCTGGTAGTCCTCCTGGGAGGGATGGTAGGCATACCAATCGATTCGGTCGCCATCCACCCAAATATGTGGAGCAACACCATCCCGCAGGTAGGGGTTGTTAGGGATCTTCTTTTTCCCCCAGATATCTTTGAACCGAAGGATCAGCTTGTCTACCACGCCTTGATTGTTGTCCAACAGCGTCAGACGGAGCGCCGCATAGTGGTCCGCATGGCCCAGTGTAACAAATTCAGCCCTCACCTGACGGTTTCTGTCTAAGCTGCCCAGGCAGGCCCGGCCCACGAAAACCGGATCGCGGATGATAGTCCCGTCTGCAAACAGTTTGCGGAGTTCCTGCTCGAAAAAATTACTCATCTGCTCTGCCCCCGTTCCTTGTGTCCTTTTTGCTGCGGCTCCGGCTCCTGGGGCGCCAACTCGTCCCTGGATGGGTCACGGATGACGGAACGCCCCTTTCCATCCATCACCAGAGTGTCCAGGGAATCGTTGCAGATCTCCTCGCCGCTGATGATCAACGCGGTATCGGTTAAATGCACATCGCCGCATACCCTGCCATACACAGCACTGGTACCGGACAGAATGGGTGCACGGCCTGTGTCCGGCGAGTCCAGCACCATCCCGCAGTCGGATACTCTGGCGTGGCCGCAGAGATTACTCCCCCGGATATAGGCGTCGTCCTCCGCGCGGGCATGGGCGCTCAGGGCAGAGTTCTGGGAAACATAGGCGTTTCCGCAGGCGACGGACTCTCCAAACAGGGACGAGCCCTTGTCCACATAGGCATCGTTACACGCAATGGCGTCGTCGAAGATCCAGGCGTCATCTCCCACCTCAAAGGACAGGTTGCGCTCGCTCTCTACAAAGCCGCCCAGCTCCCCGGCCTTTACCTTCTTCCCGATATCCCGCAGGGCCCGGATGCGGTGGAGAAAGGGATATTTCTCATGGGCGATATCGGTCAGTTCGTATTTCTGATTGATTACTGCTTCATCTCCTTTTTACAGACAGGCGAGGGGCCGCCCCTTGGGACAGCCCCTCCCGTATGCTTCTGTCTCAGATTTTAGATGGCCCGCACTCTGCGATCCAACTATCCAGGCTCAGACTCTCCGCCATGAGCAGGGCCAGCTTGTGCATTGCCGCCCGGTCCTGGGCGTCCTCCAGCTTGATTGCCGTCTCAAACAGGCCCCAGAGCAGCTCGACGATCATTCTGCCGTCGTAGGGCTCCAGCAGTTCGCTGTCGGGCAGGGCGCCCTCGCCGCTCTCGCTGCGAAGGAGCTGCCGTTCCTTTGCGAGCAGGTCCAGGCTGGCCTGGAGGCTCTCCTGGGGCAGGCCCCAGGCTTTGGCGATCAGCATCACGCCTGCCTCCATGGGGGCTTCGTCCCCGATCTTATCCGGCCCGCCCAGGGCCAGGGCATTGACCGCCTCCTCGGTGACCTGTCGAAGCAGTTTTTCCGGCGAGGGATGGGTTTCGATTTTTTTCATCAGAGCGTCCTCCTTACTGATTTTGGGGTGGGTTTCCGACCACAACAATACCCGTTTGGGCGGCGAAAAGCTATCACCATACGCAACGAAAAAGCAGACACAAACCCAGCGATACCAACAATTCCTGGGTGTTCAGGCGGCCTTCTGCCGGAGGCCGTTTTCCTGATCCTCCTCCCGAAACATCGCGTCGATATCGGAGAAGTGCTGGGTGCGGTTGAGCTTCTCCGAAACCTTGCCCGGAACGGCCTGCAGCTCCAGCATTCGGGCCCACAGGTCCGGGTGGTGGTCATAGAGGTGCCGCAGCTCCTTCCGCTTGGCGTTGGGGCAGAACCAGCAGCCGCCCCGGTTGGTGAACTGATAGATCGGAGAAAGGAGCCCCGCCTGCCGGCAGAGCTCCTTTGCGTCCTGTTCAGTGCAGTTGTATTTTTCCAATAGGGACACCTGGCGCCCCTCAAGCCGCAGCAGGCGTTCCTGCTCGTCCTTTGCGATGCCGATATACTGCACCGTGTCAGGTGGCAGTGTTTTCTGGTACCTTAGAATCGGTCTCAGCTTACAGTCCCGCTGGACATAGCACTTCCCACACACAGGGAAGGACCGCAGCATACCCTTCTTGGGGCCACGGGTAATACGCCCGGTGAACAGATCTACATAGGTCTTTTTGCCGCGGAGCACTGTCACTTTAATCCCCATGCGCTCCAGTGCGGGGATGCCTTTGGTATAGATGAAGTCCCGGTGCTCCGGGACCTCTCCTGAAATGGTTTTATCGAACATGACTTCGCAGTAGACCGCCTCATCCAGCGGCTCTCCATGCTTCTTTGCCAATAAGATGGCGGCAAGGCTGTCCTTGCCGAAGGAGCAGGAGGCCAGGTATCTCAACGGTCCGAAACACCCGCCTCTTTCGCGCGGCAGACATTCTCCAGCAGCTCTGTCCGGTCCGTCTGTTCCCAGGGAGCCTCTGGGTACGTGAAGTGTCCGTAGTTACAGAACTGAGCGAACATGGGGTGGTCCAGCTTCAGGGTGCGGATCATACCACTGGGCGTCAGATCAAAGGCCGCCCGGACAGCCTGCTCCAGCACAGCACTGGAGTACACGCCGGTGCCATGGGTGTCGATGTCCACCGCCACCGGCTCGGCCCTTCCGATGGCGTAGGCCAGGCTGACAGTGCATTTCTCCGCCAGCCCCGCGGCCACAATGTTCTTGGCGATGTACCGGGCCATGTAGGCCCCGCTGCGGTCCACCTTAGTGCCGTCCTTCCCGGACAGTGCGCCGCCGCCGTGGGGGATAAGTCCCCCATAGGTGTCCACCATGAGCTTGCGGCCGGTCAGGCCGGTGTCCGCCTCAAAGCCGCCCAGCACAAAGCGGCCGGAGGGATTGATGAGGAGCTCTGTATCCCCATCCGGGGGCAGTTCCCGCAGCGCGGGGGTGATGACGCATTTCAGAATCTCCTGCCGCAGATCCTCCAGGTCCTTGTCCGCGTCGTGCTGGCAGGAGACCACCACGCTGGTGACCCGGTTGGGCAGGCCGAACACATACTCCACGGACACTTGTGCCTTGCCGTCCGGCTTCAGCCCGCGGATGGCCCCTGTTTTCCGGGCATTGGTGAGCAGGCGAGTCAGGCGGTGGGCCAGCACAGCAGGGAGGGGGAGAAGCTCGTCCGTCTCGCTGCAGGCGTAGCCGTACAGGATGCCCTGGTCTCCAGCTCCGGTCTGCTCCTCTTGGGAAACAGCCCCGGCGATATCGCCGCTCTGGTCATGGGTGATGACCTCCACTTCGTAGTTGGAGCCGCCATAGCCCGCTTCCCGCACCGTCCGGCAGATAAGGGCGGGAATGTCCGGCAGCTCCGCGGCGGTGATTTCGCCGGCCACGAGGATCTTGCCCGCTGTGGCCAGGACCTCACAGGCCACACGGGCGGCTGGGTCGCTGCGGAGGCAGGCATCCAGAACTGTGTCCGCGATGGTATCGCACAGCTTGTCCGGGTGTCCCTCGGTGACAGACTCTGCGGTTTGAATGTATTTATCTCTCATGTGATTTTCCTTTCTTGGGATGATTTTTCTCCGCTTGTGCTTTCGCCGGAACAGTAAAAACCATCCTATTGTCAAACATCTTTTTATAACGCCGGATCTGGTCATCTGTCAGAGAAGTAAAATCTTCACTTCCCAGCCCGGCCATAAAAAATGTCCCGCAGACGATGTCATACGGGACTCCACGCTCATCTGACAGGGGGCGGTTGAAGGGCAGGCCCAGGATTTTGCCCTCCTCGTTTGCGATAATCGCCACCTGCTCCTTGAATGGGTAGATTGCTTCAATATGGCCGCCTACGATTTCCTGCATATCATTCAGCCCGCTGATCTCCCGCACATAGCAGGGTTTCATGGGCTCCACAATCAAAACCTTCATGATCTTTCCTCCCTCTTTTGATGTTTTCTCCTCCGGTTCAGATAATGAAAATCCGGCTTGGGGAGATCTTCCCGAAGCCGGTCTGTCTGATAGCAGAAAATAAAGAATTTATGGAGTTCCCGCTGTGGGAAAAATCGTAGATAATATCGGTATTTGCCAGTGTCGATTCGGAATGCGTAAAAGGCTTGTCTGCCGCGCATGAGCGCCTGGGGATGCGCTTCACAATATGCCCGCATGGAGGGAAGGTCCTGCAGAGGACCGCTGTCTCCTCGAAGGGCTCCCAGTAAGGTGTTCAATTCTGCCTGGAGCGCCGGAGAGTCCAGCTCCTCGTTCTTCTTTAACAGGGTGATTTTGACTTTGCCCGTATCGGTGAACTCTCCACGCAGATGTGCCGCACAGGCGCCCATCTGTAATTTGGTCGTAAACAAATCGTTGACATCAAGCTCACCGCTGGTCCGGATCTGGTACGGTTCAGCGCTCATGGGATCTTCCGCCTTGCCTGGGTGGATGCTCAGGGAAGCTGTCGCCTGTCCGCTGTTTCGCGGGCAGCCGTTCCTCCCGATCCCGCTGCTGGACGATACGAAGCACATCCCGAAAGGCCATGTACTGCTGGATCTCTGCCGGGTCCTCGGTCAAAGTCCGAACCGTCTCCCAGCAGGGACTCCCGTGACAACTGAAATCCTCCTGCACCACCAAGGCGGTATGTCCGTCCCGGTCCGCCAGATGGACACGCTGCCCGCGGCGTTCCTCTGCGCGGCTGTAGAGACCATAGGCCAGACCAATGGCCTTCAGCGCCTCCAGTGCGTCCACGGTGGTATAAACCTGTTCTGTGCTGATATGGACTTCCCCTGATAGGGAAATGCTTTTGTTTGGCATAGGTTCTGCCTCCTGACTGATTTGAGGTTTATCGCCCGCGGTCTTTCTTCCGCCTGGACGAGAGCTGGCCGCAGGCGCTGCGGTTGATCCGCTCTGTCTCCCGGTGAACCTCCTCCACGCAGTGCTCCCACGCCTGCTTGAGCGGCTGTGTGGGCAGGCCGTTCTGCCGGTAGCCCTCCAGGATGCCGTTGTAATAATAAAAGGAGGGAATGGCTGGCTCCTTGCACAGCTCCGTCATCACGTAGGCCATAACCGTGTGCTCCTGCCCATCATGTCCATGAACCGTTACCGGCTCCTTCCCATACAGGTGAGGGTAACCCTCATAATAATCCAGGGAGCGCTCACACTTTGGCGTGATGTTCCACAGCAGGCCATGTACCGTGCCCCCCTCCTTGGGAGCGATGGTGGCCACTCCGGCACCCCGCAAATTGCCACGGAACAGAAGTTCATAATTCTCCAATGTGACTGGTCCCACCACCTGGGCGTCTGGGCAGCGCTGGGCCATCTGATCCAGGTTGATATTGCTCCCATAGGCGAAGTACAGCTTTCCCTCAGCCATCCTCCAACACCTCCAGCGCACCGATCTTGGCCAGCTCCCCAAACAGTACCCGTGCCTGCGCCTCCAGGCCGCGCTCCGGTAAGACACAGTCCCGGTCTGTCATGCGGATGAAGTTGCTGCGGAGCTGCCAGAGATAGCTCTCCGTGTCCGGGAACTCGGTGGGGTCAAAGGCGGCCAGCCGGAGCTGTTCCAGGATCTCCGCCCCAGTCCCCTCATAAATAGTGTCATCAATTCGTATCTTCATGGTCACCTCTCCGCCTCGCGGTGTTTTTTCTTCTTGTTTCGATTGACTTCATAGCTGTCCTTGTCGAAGCGCCAGGCCCGGTCCCCATCCAGATTCGCCAGCAGCAGATTTCGGGTCTCCCTGAACTCGTCGCCGTTGAGCCCCAGGCGCACCAGCCATACCCGGAAGGTGAACAGCTCATTATCGCTGCGGGTCTTGCGCATGATGGTGCTGCGCTGGGCGATGGCCTGGGCGGACATGGCGAGACAGAGGTTCACATAGGCGGCGGCCAGATCGGGGTTCAGGGTGGAGTTGAAGCACCGCCACTCCACCGTACCCCGGTAAAAAACCGAATGGAGGTTAAGCGCGTAATAACGTGTCCAATTGTAATGATCCGTTTTGTGAACATCTCCCTCATACCAGATTCGCTCCAACTGAGTCAGATCTGGTGTCTCCTCTGCAGATAGGGCCCTGGCCTCCCGCAGCATAGGTTCTCGTACCTTTTTACAAAAACGGATGGCCCGCACCTCATTTACCTGCAAGGCTTTAAACAGAATATCCTCTTTAGAGTACATGATGCTGATGAGGTTCTTCAGGCTCTGCCGGTTATGGTTGGTGGCGTCTACATGGACATGGATGCCACAGGAGTCATTGACCTTGGCGCCGATCTGCTTTAGGCGCCGCATACACTCCTGGAGTTTGGGGAGTTCTGGATAGGTCAGTTTGGGAGTGACCAGCTCCACACGAAAATCTTTGATGTCATTTTCCAGATACTCTGTTCCGGTCCACTGCTCCCCAATAATGCTGGCGTCGCTGACCAGCTTCCACTCCTTGCCCGTGGGGTCCTTCACTTTCCAGGTATCATAGACGCCGCCTTTGGCTTTCGGTACGGTCCCAAAGTAGTCCGCCAGCGCCTGGGCGGCCTGCTTACGGGTGATACCGGTCATCTCCACCTCTACGCCGAAGCACTGGTCTTTCAGGCCGGTCATGCCGCATCACCCACCTTCCGCAGTTCCTCATCCACCGCCCGGATACGGCGGCCGATGGCCTCTATTACATTGACCGTGACGCTGTTGCCGGCCTGCTTATAGGCTTGGGAGTCGGAGGTAATGGCCAGGATCTTGTCAATCTGGTCCTCCTCAAAGCCCTGGAGACGGAGACACTCCCTGGGCATGAGTCGGCGGATGCGCCCACCGCGCTCCACGATCCCCTGGATGTTGCTTATCTCCAGCGTGTGGGCAATGTCATGCCCCACCCGCCCGCGCCTGGTGTTGCTCCCCGCATATCCCAGATCCACTGTGTCTCCTGGATAAGCTGATTTCCAGCCCTTTTTGGTGGCTTCCTTGATGAGCAGCACCCCGGAGCGTTCCGCCCGGTAGTTGGAGAGGGTGGTCTGTCCATAACGGGCGGTGAGGCACCGGGCCTGTTCGGTCTGCTTGGGGTATCCAGTGCATAAATCCATAAAAACTGCGTTTTGAGTCTGATTCCGGTTGATGCCACGGAAATCACTTGCGTTGAGGGATAACGCAGTCGTGCGCTCGCCTGTTATGCCCTCTTTGCGGTTAAACCCAACCAAATACAGCCCTGTTTTGGCGCCGGTGCCGCCGGATCCGGAGGTCTGGGTACAGGCTACTCCTCCTGAGTCGTAGACACGGTAGCCTTGCGGCCCTCCGATGAGTTGTATAAGAGCTTTTCCACCATTGCCGAAGACAGGAAGTATTTTTCCGGCGCATCGGGGATCAAGATAGCAGATAAGGAACACCCGCTTCCTTGACTGGGGGACTCCAAAATGTTTTGAGTTAAGCACAGTCCACTCGACATGATACCCCAGGTCATCCAGCGCGGAGAGGATGGCCGCAAAAGTTTTCCCGTGGTCATGCGATAAAAGGCCGGGAACATTTTCAAGCAGCAGATACTGGGGCTGCTTGGCTTGAGCCAACCGGGCAATCTCAAAGAAGAGAGTGCCTCTGGCGTCGGCAAACCCCCGCCTTCGGCCAGCGTTAGAAAATGCCTGGCAGGGAAAACCTCCGCACAGGAGGTCGAAGTCTGGCAGGTCAGCGGGGTCGATTTTTCTGGCGTCGGGATAGTATCGTTCCTCCTCTCGGATGTCGTGGATGGCACGGTAGCTGGCGTCAGCGTACTTGTCGATCTCGCAATGGCCGACGCACTGGAAACCTCCAGTTCGGTCCAGTCCGGCCCGGAAGCCGCCGATCCCGGCGAACATATCAAAATAGCGTATCAGGTGATCTCATCTCCTTCCTGCTGCAGGGCAAGAAGAAAGCCGAGGACATTCTCATCCATGTCCCCGGCCTGTGCCTGCTGGCTTTTTTCTGTTGTCAGATCCAAATGGCGCAGTTCTTCCCGGATCAGCCCCCGGATGGCAGACAGCAGGGCATCCTGTTCATGGGCCTTACAGACCATTCTGCACACGGCGTCTGTCCGCTGCCCGGCGGGTATGGCGTGCAGGATGTGCCAAGCCTCCCTTTGCTGGGGAGAGGCCAGGGAAAAGGAGAGGTTCAGCCTCCGTTTCTCAGCCATCCTGCCCACTCCGTTCTCTCCGCGACATCTGGCCCACAAGGCGCTCATAGCCCTTGGCGTTCAGGCATACGTCGTCCAGGATAAAAGGCCGGCACAGGCCCTCCGCGGCCGCCACACGGCGCTTCATCAGCGCCGCGCCGCCGCCCAGGAAGATGGCGGGCATGGCGCGAGTGTCCAGTCCGCTCTCGGCGATGGCAGAGAGGAGCCCCTGGATGTACTTGTCTGCCTGGGCGTGGATGACGGCTCTGATCCGCTCATCCACGCTGCTGGCGTCGCCACGCAGAACGCTCTCGATCTGGGCGTCGGTCATGGACACGCCAAACATTCGCCGTATCTGTTCGCTGATTCCGTCAATGCAACGGATCATGCCCAGCTCCAGGCTCCGGCAGGTGGCAGCGTTGGGGATGCGGTTGTCCAGCCGCATCAGATCCAC